>ERZ826016.647-NODE-647-length-41140-cov-4.885676_pt1 | contig 41140 bp, 35 predicted proteins | sample MGYA00519872_ERZ826016 | MGnify/ENA primary metagenome ERZ826016 (study PRJEB31778, sample SAMEA3449218) | human gut metagenome | biome: human gut; feature: human-associated habitat; material: faeces | place: United Kingdom | collected 2010/2012 ... | reverse complement strand
AGAACTGTTGGCCGCAGAAGAACAATAGAAGGAGAACCTATATGTTTGCAGAAGAAAAAGATATGATTGTAGAAACCATCCATTTGGCAGCAGAACGGGAAGCAGCCCGTTCCGCTTATGAAGCCGAAAATGGCCCAAAGAAATGGGGCGTTTATCTGCCGGAAGAAAAAGCATTGAACGATTATCTGATGACTTTGGGCAGAGAAGTTGTGGAAACCTTGGAAGCGCTGATGCTGTTGGGCCGTGACAATGAATTCCGCAAAGAAGACCGTTCGCCAGAGGAAAATTATTTGAAGCTGAAAGAAGAACGGTATCACCATCATCCAGACCAGCAGGCTGCTGTCTATTATTTGACAGGAAAGAAACCATTGGCTCAGTATATAGAAGATGGTTTGGCCTATCTGGGCATTGTGCTGTAAAACAATGAAGCTATCATGAAGCAAGCAGCCGCAAAAGACGTTAGCTATCTTTTGCGGCTGCTTTTTTTGCGATATAGGAAATTATTATTGCATGATTATGAATAAAAATTATCCCAACATAAAGAAATCTGTTATACTGGAAACTGTTATCCCATAGGAACAAAAAATTCGCTTCAGAATATAAGGAGTGACAAAAGATGTTAGACCTCAATGAAAAACTATTTTTTGAAAAGACCACAAAAAATCGGGAAACTTGCGTTGTATTATTTTCCAAGGCCACCTGCCATATTTGCCAGCAAGTAACGCCTATCCTGGAAGAATTGGAGCGGCTGTACGCAGAGCAACCGGTGTCTTTTTATCATGTAGATGCAGTGACAGAGAAAAGTCTGATGGAGCGCCTGTCGTTAAAAGGCGTGCCGCAAGTGCTGTTTTTCCGGCAAGGTGAATATCGCGGTAAATATGCCGGCATTCGAGAAACAGAAGCATATAAAGAGAAAATAGACGCCTTGCTGCAGGAATAACCGCTGCGCAGCGTATAGTTGAGTGGTGCCTGTATTGGAGAAAGAATGCACCATAGATGTTAGCGGCGCAGCTTTTCGCTTCTCTGGAACTTTTTGCCGGCGGTATCGTCTTAAAAATAACGGAACGTGAATCTTATAGATGATAGCGAGAGGATGAGGCGAATGAGTTATTGGAGTAAAGGCTTAATGGTGTTCTTGTTAAGCTGCAGTTTATTGGGATGCGGCATATCGGGCGGTAATTCGGACGATACAGTTGTACAACAGGAAGAAAAAGCGCCGCTGCGTTTAGAAATGACGCAGACACAATATACACTGGAGGATGAGGAATGGGAATGGCAGATTGTCAATGAAACAGGAGAAGCCTATTCTATGCTGTACGCGCCTTTGCTGGAGCAACAACAATCCGATGGCAGTTGGCAGGAAGTGCCCTGTCAGGCCGGGTTTTGTGGTGTGGAAGATCCTGTGCAGGAAGTAATGTCAGGATCCGCCCTAGCAGAATGGTATCCCGGTTTGCAGCCAGGTGTGTATCGGTTATCCTATCGGATATCCATTGATACAGAGACGAAAGAATATATTTCTGCCCAATTTGAAATCGTGGAGTAAACAGAAGGCAACGGGCCATCATGATAATGAAATAAATTTTTAACAAAGTTTTATATCGTATGTAAAAAAGTCTGCTCAAACCTGAAAAAGATTTGCAGCAGACTTTCTTTTCTGTCCGTGTTTATTGTTCCATTTGCTTTGCCAGAAAAGAAGCGGCGGTTTCAGCCAGTTTTAATTCTAAATCGGTCATTTTTACGTTGCTTTCTTTGGTGGCGATGATGACAGTGCCGATTGGATCCCCTTCAGCAATAATCGGCGCCATAATCTGTGAGGTAAATGTTTTTTCAATGCCGCTGTCGTTATTGCCGCGGAACAGAGCATGAATGGCGGTATCGTTTACGCTGACAGCCTTCCGTTCTTCCATGACCTTTTCAGCAGCCATACCGATGGATTTGCCTAAAAAATCTTTTTTAGAAGCGCCGGCAATAGCGATAATTTGATCTCTGTCTGTAATAATCGCAATGTGACCTGTAGCTTCAAACAAAGAATCGGCATATTCCTGCGCGAATTCGCCCAACTCTCCGATTGGTGAATATTTTTTCAGAATGACTTCTCCATCGTGGTCCACAAAAATCTCTAGTGGGTCGCCTTCCCGAATCCGCAAAGTGCGGCGGATCTCCTTCGGAATTACGACACGGCCCAGATCATCAATTCTGCGCACAATACCTGTTGCTTTCATAAATAAAAAACTCCCTTCTGAATGGTTCTGATACAAGTGTACAAACACTGTGAAAGAGGATGCAGCCCATCTTAATAGAAAGTATTTGTTATTTCAGAAAAAATATGTAGCAATCTGATAAGTAAAATTTACCTGTGAAATGAAAAAATTGTGATGTCAAGATAAACTTTCAAAATCAGTTCCAGTTGAAAGGTACAGCAGAGGAATGGCGAAAGAGTGAAATTACCTTTTCGAATAGATAATGCAGAAACGGTTTTTCTATGATATAATCAAAACAAGGGGGGCGTATCAGATGTCGGCAAAGGACATAAACATGAATCTTCGCCAGTTTTTTTTACATGGCTTGATTACGGTGGTATTGATTTTGATTGCCACAGTCATTAATTATAATATTGTTTTATATGAATAGCCTTTTACAGCAAAATTAGGCTGAATTTAATTCAACCTCATCTTGTTTTTTTAGTTTTCATATTCTGCATTAAATTCAGTTACTTGTTCATTTATATTATAAACACGTAAAGATATTTTATTTGTTCCAGAATCAAGCTTTTGTCTATATTCAAATTTTGTATCATTTATTGAAATATTAGGGTCTGTTGTATATCCTTGTCCATTTAAGTCGTAGCAAAGTAATCTTAAGCCATCATCATCTGTTGCTTTTATTAATATGTATGATGCATCATTAGGATCTCGTTTTACTTCTACCGTAGGACGTTTTGTTCCTTTTATTTTTTGCTCTTTAGTTGCAACGTTTTGAGCTTTATCAACTGCTTCTATTGTAAGTGTTGCTTCCCCTTGCTGTGCAGGAATTGTTTCTTCTATTGTTGTTTGTCCCTCTTCTTCAGCAGAAATTGTAACTTCTTGTGAATCACCATATTTATATGTTACATAATCTATTGCCGTATCATCTGTTACAGTAATCTTAATATTCGAGCTTACTCCTTCAATTGTTATAACAGGCTCAGTAGTATCTATAGCATCTTGGTTTAATGTTTTTACATATCTTTTTGTTTGTCCATTAGAGTCTATAACAGTTATATTTAATTTATTATTTTCTCCAGATGGAATTGATATTATTTGTTCCAATATTTTATTGCCACGTCCTTGCACAATTGTTGGATTAGAATTGTTCCATGTAAATGATACTGTTCTTATTCCGCTAGTACATTCAATAGATAATTTTGCTGTATTTCCGGTTTTTAAAACAGAAACAATTGGTGCTTTAGTATTTTTTGCAAGTTCCACGTTTTTTGTATAAGCATAAGCTCCATCAGCAGATAAAGCTAATCCAAATAAAAGAATTATTCCAGCAAAAGCTTTTGCAACACCAGTAATATCTCCTGGTGCCTTTGGTTCTCGCACCTTTTTTTCTTTTATCTTTTTTGATTTATCATTTTTCGTCACTAAAATTTGATTCATTCCAATTACCTTCCTTAGTATAAAACGCTTTTCAAATAGAATTATAACATAGAGAATTTTTAAAGTAAATAAATTTGGCATAAAAATTTCGCCCAAAAAGGGGTGTCCCTATTGGGCGAAATTTATTATAAAACAAATTTCTTTATTAATACTACTCCTGAAGATAATATTACAAGTACTGCTAAGCCTATTGTTGTAAATGTTTTTATTTGTCCTGTTTGTACGCCTACAGATACTGGAGCATCATCTATGTCATCTTCACCTTTTTTGTTATTGTCTGGTGTTGAGTCTATATCTGGGCTGTTGAAGTCGTTATGATCTTTGCTTATTTCTGCCCAGTTGTCCATTACTCCGAAGTTTTCTGAATCGTTAATCCATGTTAACACTACTTCAACTTCTGTTGTATCTCCTGGTTGTAATAATATGTCTTTTGTCTGGTCTGTTGTTATTGTCTTTTCGTCTATTTGCTTCCATAATGGGTTATCTTCTGGTACAAATTTTAGTCCATTTGGAATATAGTCTTTTAATTCTTTTGCATATCCTGCTATATTTCCTTCGTTTTTAACTCTTATTTTGTATCTGAATTTTATTGTTACTTTATTTATCTTGCTCTTTTTCAAGTCAACCTTTACAACATCTTCTGGGTCATCTTCTGCCTTGTGCCCAGATTCTATTATTTTTTCTTCTCCATTTTCAGTTACGATTGCTTGTGTTACCCATTTTCTTAAGCTTAAGTCGAAATATTGTACCTTAACTTTTTCTATGTCTTGGTCATCTTCTCCTTCATTCCATTTATCTGGAACTGAGTCTTGGTCTGTAACATCATTTCCATCTTTGTCTGAGTCTTTTGATATTTGAGCTTGGTTTATTAAAATTCTATCTGATGTATTTGGTTCTGTTACTTCAAATGCAACTTTTACATCTCTGTAATCTAATTTTTCTCCATCGAATGCTTTTAATAAGTTAGCTCCTGCTGTTTTTTCTTGTTCTTTTGATAGATAATCTGTTACTATTGAAACAGCCTCATCTAAGTTTTCTGTTTCTTTTCCATCTTTATCTAACATTTTCCATCTGTACTCTATGTTAGTCTTATTATCTGTTAAGAATTTTAAACCTTGTGGCATATCATCTTTTATTTCACTTGCATATCCGTCCATTTCACCTTCGTTAAATACTCTAATTGTATAGGTTACTATGTTTCCGTTTGATACAAGTACTGGATCTTTTGGATGATCGTATTTTGCTGTTGTACTGCTTCCATCTTTTATTGGAGTAACATCAACTTGTGGTATTCTACTTGTTATTTCTGTATTATTTACTGCTGTTATGAATTTTCTTAATGATAAGTCGAATTTTACAAGTGTTACTTTTTCGAAGTCATCATCATCTTCTTGTCCTGGTACATAATCTTTTTTACTTTCATCATCTTTATATCCTGGTCTATCTTCTGGAATTTTTACATTGTCTTCTTTAGAATCTCTATCTGTAACTTTGTTTCCTTCTCCATCAGTAAAGTCTGATATATCTGCTAAGTTTGTTATTTTGCTTGGCATTGGATCTGTTGAAACTACTTTACAAGCTACTTTTACTTCTTTATAAGATAATGTTGTTCCATCAAATGCTGGTATTTTATTTTCTCCGGCTACTTTTTCATTTGCCTTAGATAAGTATGATGTTTTTATTACTTTTGAATCTGTGCTATCAACTGTCCAACCATATTTTTTATTTGTTTCATTATCTTTAATAAATTCTAATTGGTCTGGTAAGTGGTCTTTAATTTCTTCTACATATCCATCTACTTGACCTTCATTGTATACTCTAATTGTATATTCAACTACTGCTCCTAATGAAACTTTTACAGGCTCTTTTGAGTGATTGTAAATTGCAGTTGTTCCTGTTCCATTTTTCAAAGGTGTTGTATCAACTTGTGGAATTCTGCTCTTTATTTCTGTATTATTTACTTTTGTGATGAATTTTCTTAAAGCTAAATCGAATTCTTTTATTTTTAGTTTTTCAAAATCATCATCATCTTGTTGTCCTTGTACATAATCTTTTCCTATTTCATCATCTTTATATCCTGGTAAATCTGATGGAATATTTACATTGTTTTCTTGTGAATCTCTATCTGTTACTGTATTTCCGTTGCCGTCTGTAAATTTTGTAATATCAGCTATATTTGTAATCTTAGTTGGCATTGGGTCTGTTGAAACTACTTTACATACTACTTTTACATCTTTGTAATCTAACTTTGTTCCATCAAAAGCCTTAATTTTATTAGCACCTTCAGAAGCTTCTTTTGCTTTTGATAAATAATTTGTTCTAATTATTTTTGAGTTTGTACTATCAACTACCCAACCATATTTTGAATTTGTTTCGTTTCCTGCAACAAATTCAAGTTGGTCTGGCAAATGGTCTGTTATTTCTTCAACATATCCATCTATTTCTGCTTCATTATAAACTCTAATTGTATATTCAACTAAATCTCCAATTGCAACAGATACTGGTGTTTTTGGATGATTGTATATTGCTGTTGTTCCACCATTGTTTAAGGGAGTAACGTTTGCCTGTGGTTCTCTATCTGTTATTGCTGTTCCATTTACTCCAGTGATGAATTTTCTTAAACTTAAATCAAATTCTTTTAATGTTAATTTTTCAAAATCATCATCATCTTGTTGTCCTGGTATATATTCTTCTCCTCTGTTTATTTCAGAGTCTCTATAATTTTCTAAGTCTTTTCCAGTTGGTAAATTTACATTGTTTTCTTGTGAATCTCTGTCTGTTACTGTATTACCATCACCATCTGTAAATTTTGTTATATCTGCAATGTTTGTTATTTTATCAGCCATTGGATCTGTTGCAACAACTTTACATTTTATTTTTACATCTTTATATGCAAGTGTTGTTCCATTAAATGCCGATATTTTATTTGCACCATCAGTTGTTTCATTTGCTTTTGATAAATATTCTGTTTTAATTGTTTTTAAATCTGTACTACTTGCTATTTTCCAACCATACTCAATATTAACTTGGTCATCTACTATAAATTCAAGTTGGTCTGGTAAATGGTCTGTTATTTCTTCAACATATCCATCTATATCACCTTCGTTGTATACTCTTATTGTATATGTAACAACATCGCCAATTGCAACTTTAAGTGGTATTTTGGGGTGATTATATGTTGCTGTTGTAGCTTCTCCGGAAGCTAATTTGCTAACATCTACTTGTGGTATTCTATTTGTAATTTCTGTTCCATTTATGTTTGTAATAAATTTTCTTAAGCTTAAATCGAATGGTTTTGGTACTACTATTGAAGTTGCATCTGAAAAGTTTAATGGAGTTTCATTTACAATTACAACTGGTTGCTCTGTTGTTGGAGCATCTGCAACTGACCAATAATCAACTGTTTTTGATGTGTATGATGTATTTACAGTCATTTTTATTCCAGATATATTTGAGCTTGTTGGCATAATTAAATAGAATTCTTGTCCTACTAATTCTTTTAATGTTTTTGTTGTGGCTGTTACATTTCCGCTTACATCTTTTATGCCAATGCTTGGAGTAATTGCTGTTCCATTTATATCTGTAAATGTTGCATTTAATGTATAATCAACATTTAACAATTTGTTTATTTTGTATGGTCCTGCAACATAGTTGCTTCCAACCTTTGTCATTGTAGCATTACCCTTTACTATTTCGATTGGAGATGTTGTATTGTTTGTACTCTTGTAATTGCTATTTGCTTTTGCATTTGTAATGTAATATTGGAATAATGCTTCTATTGCATCTTCTCTATCCCAACCATCATCTCCAAAAATATCTCCCATTGAAGCATAATTTGAATCTACATTTGCAATTGAGTTTATTTTAAAGTTTGATGTTTCATAATGATATTTATCTCCAGATGGGTTTGTGAAATACCAAATTGCTAATTGCTGTACAGCATCTATATCATCATCTGTTATAAGTTCATATAATTCATTTGGAATTTTACTCTTTAAAAATTCTTCTCTTGCAGTTGTATTATCTGTTCCAATTGCAGGCATTATATAAATATTATCTAATAACCACATTAAAGAATTATAATTGCTTCCTGTTGGTAAAATTTTTGAATACGTACTTGGTATTGAAGCTAAATCTTTTAAGTTAAACTTTTGTGTATATTTACTTATTGTTGGTACACCACCTGTTGCCATATCACTAGAACCAAATCCAGGTCCACCTTTAATACAGTAAATAGTTTTACTTAAATCTGCGGTTTTTCCATTTTCACTATCATATTCTGCTATTTTCCATACTTTGCTACCTTCTTGTTGATAACCATAGCCGGCTCTACGAAGTGAAACAATGCCTAAATATAGTGGTCCTGCACTTGCAGCCTTAACAGCACTAATGCTTCCAAGTGTAGCCACTGTTAACATAGTAATTAAAATGCTTGATACTAATTTTTTAAACTTTTTCATACTCTCCATCCTTTTATTTATTTTTTATTATTTTAAATTTCTATACATATTTAATTATATTACATTTTAAATTTAAAAGCAATAAATTGTAGCAAGATTTTTCACTATATTTAGCCGTATTTTTCCTTTTATTTCAAATTACGGTCGGATAAGAATTAAATTTTTGCAAGAAAAAATGAATTTCAAATGCAAAGGCGCATATGTGGTGTATGTAACTGCATTTGAAATGATATTTGACGCAGCAAAAATCGTAATTATTTTTCAACCATTTTTGTGCTTTTTATTGATTTTTGCCCCATATTAATATACAATAATTCTATCTAAAGAAAAGATGGTGGTTTTATGAATTATAAGAAACAAAAAGAAGTAAAAATAGATAACAAAAGCACCCATTTAAAATGGTTTGCGGTTATTTTTTTAATATTAATTTTATTATTAGTTTTTAGAATTTTCTGGTTACAATTCATTGATGGAAGTTTTCTAAAAGAACGAGCATATAAGCAAATTACTGCTAATAGGGTTCTAAGCCCTAAAAGAGGAACAATTTACGATTCTACTGGAAAGGCTTTAGCTGTAAGTTCTGAGGTTGATACTATTAGTGTAAACCCTTCACTTATAGCTGTAAAAAACGATGCTGAAGCTACAAATGCTTTAAAAGAAAAAGTTGCAAAAGCGTTATCAGATATTTTTGAATTAGATTATAATGAAGTATTAGTAAAAGTAACAAGCACAAATTCAGTAGAAACAATTGCTAAAAAAGTGGATATAGATAAAGTTTCTAAATTAAAGCAATGGATGGAAGATAATAAGTGGAGCTCAGGAATTAACATAGATAAAGACAATAAAAGATCTTACCCTTATAATAATTTAGCTTCAAATTTAATTGGATTTTGCGGGAGTGATAACAACGGTCTAGCTGGAATTGAGTATTACTGGGATGAAACATTAACTGGTACTCCAGGGCGTGTAACCACTTCAATAGATGCAACTCAAGAATCTATTCCAGACACTGATGAAAAATACATAGCTCCTGAAAATGGAAGTAACATTACTCTTACAATAGATGCAAATATTCAGACTATTGTAGAAAAATATTTAAAACAGGCTGTTGAAGAAAACAATTGTAAAAATGGTGGTGCAATGACAATTATGGACCCATCTACTGGAGATATTCTAGCAATGGCTACATATCCAGACTATAACCTAAATACACCATTCGAGCCAAACGAAACTCTTCAAGAAACTTGGGACACACTTTCTAGTGAAGAAAAAACAAACAGCTTATACAAAATGTATCGTAACAAAGTTGTTACAGAAACCTATGAACCCGGTTCTGTATTTAAAACTGTAATGGCTTCTGTCGGCTTAGAGGAAGATGTTGTAGAAACCGACACAGCTGGCGACTTTTATTGTAGTGGAAGCCAAATGGTTTCTGGAATAAAAATAAATTGTGCAAACAAATCTGGGCACGGAAGTGAATCTTTAAGAAACGCTTTAGAAAATTCTTGTAACCCAGCCTTAATTCAATTAGGTCAACGTATAGGAGCAACTACACTATATAAATATTTCAAAGCTTTTGGCTTATTTGATAAAACAGGAATTGCAACATCTGGAGAAGCTTCAAGCCAGTTCCATAAGCTAGAAAATGTTGGTACAACAGAGCTTGCTACAATGTCATTTGGGCAAAGATTTACAATTACACCTTTACAAATGATAACAGCCGCAAGTGCAATTGCTAACAATGGTGTTTTATTACAACCAAGAATTGTAAAAAGCATAGAAAACCCAGACACAGGTGCAGTTACAAACATTGATGTAAAAGAAGTTCGTCAAGTAATATCTTCTGAAACAGCTACAAAAGTACGTAGCATGATGCAATCTGTTGTTACAGATGGTGGTGGAAAATACGGTGCAGTAAAAGGATATACAATAGGTGGAAAAACAGGAACGTCTGAGCCCAACCCTAACCACCCAGAAGATGGATATGTTGTATCTTTCTTAGCAATAGCACCAGTTGAAAATACAAAAGTAGTAGCATTACTAGTATTATATGGTCCACAAGTTAAAAATTACTATGGTGGTGCAATAGCAGCCCCAGTTGTATCTCAAGTATTAAGCGAAGTATTGCCATACTTAGGAATTCCTTCAAATGATGCAACAGAAGTAACAACAAATAATACATCTTTAATAACAATACCAGATTTAAGAAATAAAACAGTATCAGAAGCAAAACAAATATTGAAAAATTTAGGAATTACTCCTGTAACTTCTGCAAGTGATGACGAAATAGTAACAGTCCAAACGCCAAAAGCAGGCGTATCTGTTTCAAAGAATGGCGTATGTAAACTATATACAGAAGAAAATAGTACATCAGTTTCTGTAACAGTGCCAGACTTAAAAGGAAAGAGTTTAAGTAACGTAACAGCAACTTTAAAGAATAAAAACTTAAATATTCAATCTACAGGTTCTGGAATAGTAGTTTCCCAAGACCCAGCCGTTGGTGCAACCGTTGAAGAAGGTACAGTAGTAAAAGTAACATTACAAGAAGTTGCAAGTGACTTACACTAAACTAATAATTTTTTAATAATAAAATCAAGCCATGAGATAATTTTATAAATAATTATCCCATGGTATTTTTTTACTATTTCAATTTGTCTAATCCTTTTGTTTCCATTTTTTCTTCTGTTACAGCATTTCTTATCGCAATATTTACAAGCGAATTTATAGAAACAGAATAATTTTCTTTTAATTCATAAAGTCCATTTAAGAAGTCTTCCCTTATTAAAAAAGACCTAGATACTTGATTTGTGTTTTTTTAATAACCATTTTTAGTGGTTAATTTTTTCCTAAATGTTGCAAGTAGAAAAGACATGGGAATGAAAAGAGGCTTAGAACTTTATATTCATTATCGAAACTGCTTTAAGCAGAAATATGGTACTTATTACATTTTAAAATGCGATATACGCAAATTTTTTTGCGAGTATTAATCATGACATTTTAAAAAGAAAATTAAAACGAAAAATTAAAGATAAAAAGGCTCTTGATGTAGTTTATAAAGTTATAGATAGTGATTCCGAAGGTTTAAGTATTCGGAAACATGACAAGCCAGGTTCTTGCCGTGTTTTATTTAAACGACATGGATCATTTCATAAAAAATGAACTACACATAAAAGGAGTAAATCGTTATCAAGATGATTTTTTATTGTTTCATGAGTCTAAAGAATACTTAAAATATTGTCTAGAACAGCTTACAATTTTTTTGGAAAAAGAGGACTTAAGGTTAAATAAAAAAACTAGAATTTTTAAAAGTACAGATAATTTTATTTTTATTGGTAGGAACAAATACGGAAATTACGCAAAATACAGAACAGTGAAACGAAGACTAAAAAAGCGAATGTACTTGTATAGTATTGGTAAGCTTACATTAAATAGTGTTGTTGCTTCTAGAATTTGCTATAAAAATTTGTGTAATAATAAGTTAAAAATATAAAAGAGCAGTAACTTCATAAATTACTGCTCTAAAAATAGTGCTAAAATAAATTTCTTTTCGATGATTTCTCCCTACTAACAAAATATTTATCTATTTTTACATTTATAGCTTTTACAAGCTACCGGACAACGGTTTGTTTCTATATTATCTCTTATGCAATTTATAATTGCATAACCACAGTGTATAGAATCTACGGGGCGAAGAGCGTAGTTATTGCCGTTCGTGTTACCATTTGAGTTGAACATATTGTAGCCGTTAGTGTTCGTGTTCGCATTGCGAAGGCCAAAGTTAGCATTATCTGAGTTAGTATTGACATAACGCGCAGCCACCCAGAACCCAAATACTAAAAAACACTGTTCGCAAACCGACAACCGTGCCCAAATTAATTTTTTTATATTTTATTGGTTCTTAATAGATTTTTTCCAACCAACTAAATATTTTATTATTTCATCTATGGACTCTCCAAATTTAATATAACGTTTATTATTAATAATCTGCTTTTCGTAACTTAAGTTTACTAGAAAATCTATAATTTTTGCTTTTGCGATACATTTATTTATAATTGAAATTTTTATTTCATCATCTTCAGTTGTATTAGCTTCATAAGCAAGCTCTAATAAATCATAACTTGAATTTCTTATTCTATTTTTTATTTCTATGTCCTTTTTAGGAAAATTTTCTAAATTCTTATCCACATTATTTATTAAATTTCTAATGTATCCAATTACTTTAAACTTTTCTTGTTGCATCTATGCACTCTTCTATATCCTTTAATAAAATTTTTAATTCTTCTTTGCTTGCTAAGCTTAGCAAATACTCGTTTATATTTTCTATTCTTCTTACATTGCTTACATATGTTTTAGACAGATTAAAGTGTTTTTGGTATGTATTTAAATTTTTAAAGTCTGTTCTTTCATTCACAGCATAATTATCTTTTCTGTCTAAAACAATGTAATTTATTTTCTTATTTTCAAGTCTGGCTTCTATTTTTTTTATTGAACTCGTTGGAAAACCTGATACCATGATATCATTTTCCTCCGATATTTTATATTTGAATAAATACGCTATAATATATGCATCTTTCCCATATACCCTGTAAAAATTACCTACTTTTACCATTGTTATATCTTCTGGATGCACATTTTTTACTTCTTTTATTATTGTTATTATGCTTATGATAAACACTCCTTATTCGGAGCTGGGAGACCATAGGCCTCCCTAGCTCATTGTTTTTTCATTCATTTTTTCTACTTGCTCAAGTTCCAAGCTCCATTTGTTTGTTCTCCTGTTAGGAGACTAGATGGTAGAGAAACTACGGGGCGAAGAGCGTAGTCATTGCCGTACGGGCTACCATCCGAAAAGAACATATCGTAGCCGCTAGCGTTCGTGCCCGCATAGCGAAGGCCAAAGGTAGCACGGTCTGAGTAAGTATAAACATAACGCGCAGCCACCCAGAACGGCGTACCATTTGCTAGTATACTTGATGCAGTTCCATAGTTAGTATCGTTTATTGGTATATAATAAAATGTTTGCGTTACTGTTAATGGATTTCCTGTTCCTGATGTGTTATCAGTTGTTGGCTCTGTTGTTGCTATTGGTTTACTCTCTTCATATGGGTCATTTCCTTTTGTTGTATCTGATGGTGTTATTGAACTTACATTTGGTCCTGCTCCTTTTTGGTTTGCATATAAACTTGGATATTTTGTGTTACTTGTATATGTTTTTGTTGTTCCATATTTTACATTACTTGAATATGCATTTCTTGCTGCTATCCCTGCTGCTGTTAAGTGCTTTTCCATATCTAACAAGTTTATGCTTCTTGCGTTTACTCCTAATGTTTTATTACTGTATTGAGCTTTGCATATTTCATTCATGAAATATGGTCCATTATTATACCCTAATATATTATAAAAATTTACGGTACTACTTGTTGGGTTTGTACTTATTATATCTACTGTATCATTTTCTTTATCTACATTTAATACTTTCCATGTTAACCCTGTTGTTTGGGCTATTGTTTGATTACTGCCGTATCCACTATATTTTGATTCTAATGTGTAACTGCTACTTGCTGAATCTATATCATATGTGTAATTTACGTAATCTCCTATCTGGATTTCATCTAAGTTAATTCCATTTTTGTATTGATTTACTGTTGCCGTTACATTTTTTGTATATGTTTTTCCATCTACTGTTCCTGTTACTGTAAATTTATATGTTCCATTTTCTGTTACTGCATATGGCACTTCTGGACTTACTGTTGTTGTTCCTCCAGATATTGAACTTTCAATCATTATGTATAATGTTGTACCTTTTCTTGTACTTGCTTCTCCTAAACTTGAGCCTGCTCCCGTATTATCTGATACTACTCTTATTGCACCTACCTTTACACTTGGTGTTGGTGCTACTGGCTTTTTTACTGTTATTGTATAATCTTTTCCTTCTACTTTTTTTGTTATTGTTATTGTTCCATCTCCATTATCTGTTACTCCGTCTATTCTTCCTTCTGTTACTTTTTCTTGCAAGAAACTTTCCAATGTTTCATCACTTTTTGCTAATTGATATTCTAATACCAATCTGTTCATATCTTCTTCTGCACTTGCTCGTTTTGTTGCTTCTGCAGCCTCTTTTGCCTTTTTTATTATTCCATCATCTCCTAATACGGTATTGATACTTACTCCTGCTAGAATTAACAAAACTACTATAGTTACAACTAGTGCCACTAGCGTTATACCTTTTTCTGTTTTCTTCAGTGTGCTTTTCATTTTTTTCTTTCCTCTCTTTCTTTCATTTGATTTGCCCTTTCTTGTTTTTGGGCTTTTCTTCTTTCTTTTTTTAATTTAACTCTACTACCTTAAAATCTATTTTTTTCTTAATTTTTTCTATTTTTTAGATAGTAATTATTAAATTTTTTATTTTTATACATAACAAATTATGTACTTTTATTATACATGATTTTTTGTGTGTATTTCAACTTTTTCTTTCATTTGTAACACATTTGTAATTATTCTTTTCTTTTTCCTTTTTCTATTCAATTTTTTAAAAAATAATATACCAAAGTTACTATTTTTCTAATAACTTTGGTACATTTTATTTTCTATATTTATCTGTTACCTGTTTTTAAATTTTTTCTTTATTTTTTCTTTAGCTTATTTTTCTTTTCTGTGCAAAGTAACAGAAAAATGCTGATAACTGGTCTGGCATTATTTTAAATAACAACCTACCTAGCCACATTGTTAGACTTGGAAATATAAGTATTGTATTTGCAAACATTTTTCTTACTGCATATTTTGCCACTTGTTTGCTGTTAGCTTCCGCTAAATTGAATTTTACATCTGCCACCTTATTAAAATTTGTATTTACTGGCCCTGGGCATAGAGCACTTATTCTAACTTTTGAATGTTTCATAATTAGCTCTTGCCTAATGCTTTGTGTTAGCCTTACTACATATGCTTTTGTAGAGTAATAAGTTGCCATTAATGGTCCGGGCATAAAGCCTGCTATTGATGCAACATTCATTATATGCCCTCTGTTTATTTCTACCATGTCTTGTAAAAATAATTTTGTTAAAATATGAAGTGCAACTATGTTTGTGTCTATCATTCCAATTTCTTTATTTAAATCTGTTTTAGTAAACTCTCCACATGTTCCAAAACCTGCATCATTTATCAATACATCTATTGCTCCATATTTTGCTTTTACATCTTCGTGTAATTTAATGCAACCGTTTCTATCGGTTAGGTCCATGGCTTTTACCTCAACCTTTACATTATAAGTTTTTTCTACTTCTTCTTTTAATTTTATTAATGCTTCCTCATTTCTTGCAACTGCAATAATATCATATTTTCTTTTTGCAAGTTCTATTGCAATATCTCTTCCTATTCCTGAAGATGCTCCTGTAACTAATGCAACCATATTTTTTCTCCAATCTCAGTATTATAATTTTATTTTTTTGCAATTATATTCATTTGTTTTTTTTAAATACAATTATGAAATTTTAAACACCATAATTAGTATTTCTTTTAATAATAATTTTTTATTAAAATTTTAATAAATTTTTGCTAAAAACTTATAATTTTATTATATGTATCTATTGCTTTATTATCTGTCATTCCGGCTATGTACTCCACCACAGCAGTAGCATAATCTTCTGGCTTATTTATATTATATATTTTGTTGTTTTTTAGCTTTTTATTTTCTGCAAATTCTTCATTTATGCAATAATTTTTAAGCCAACAAGCAAATTCTTCTATTACTTCTGCATATAGACTATTTATGTTTTTTTGTAAAATCTGATTTTTAGCAGATTTTAACACTTCGTAAATTGTATTTAACACTAAATTAAAATATTGGTCTGCCAATCTATTTTTATCATTTGAATATATTTTTTCATAATTAAATGCTTTCAATTCATTTATAAAATTTAAGCCTTCTTGAGAGAAAGTCAAACCTTTTTCTAATGTGGTATTTTTCAATAAATCTGACATTAGATAATTTACTATATTGGTTGTGTTTAATATATCATACCCAGTATTTGCAACATCTAATCTATGTTGTAACTCTTGAATATCTGCTTCTGTAAGTATTTTGAATCTAAGTGCATCTTCTATATCTCTGCCAAGATATGAAATTTTATCAGAAATTTTTACAACACATCCTTCCCAAGTAAATGGAGCATATTCGTTAGGCTTTGTATAATTTTCTAGATTAATTGCTTCTTCTCTAGGCTTTATGCTGTTTTCATCAATTTCGCCACAATGCGAAATTATGCCATCTCTTACTGCATATGTTAAATTCAAATTTTCTTTATATCCTTCTCTATTATCCAAAAGCTCTATATTATCAACATAAAGTAAACCATTTCTTTCATGCCAAAAGGTTTTCCCTGTTTCATTTAGTAAAATTTTATTTAGTACCCTCTCCCCAGCATGTCCAAACGGGCTATGCCCCAAGTCATGAGCAATAGCAATGGTTTTAGTAAGCTCTATGTTTAACCCAAGTGCTTTTGCTAAACCATAACTAATAGATTCAACATAGTTTACATGCTCTATTCTAGTACAAATATGGTCATTTGTTGGTGAAAAAAACACTTGCGTTTTATGTTTCATTCTTTTAAACGCATTAGAATAAATTATTCTAGTATAATCTCTTTCAAACTCAGACCTTATCTCTGTATTAGCCGTATACAACGGCTTTTTTCTTGCAATCATTTGCTTCCATTTAGAATTTTCTGGAGTAGCAGAGCCTTGCTTTAAAGCATTTAAATTAATATTTTCATTCATCATTATCACCTTATCCTTCGCCCATTAGGGACGCCCCTTTTGGGGCGAAATTTTATTAAAAATATCCTATCACAAAATCACAAACGTTTCAACGTTAATTTTCACAGAATCCTTATTCATATACTTATATGAAAATTGTAGCCTAAATCATCTTACAAATAATAAGGGAAGCAGATTGTGTTCTGTTTCCCTTATTTATTTTTATTCAATTACAATTTTGTCGTCTTTTACAACTGCTTTTGCTTTTTTCTTTGGTTTTATCACGCCATCTAGTATTGCTTCTGCAATTTTATCTTCTAGCATATTTTGTATAGCACGTCTTAGTGGTCTTGCACCATAATTTGTATCTACGCCTTTCTTAGCAATTAAGTCTTTTACAGATTGGTCTATGTCTATCTTTATATTTTGTGCGCTTAATCTGTTTTGAACTTGTACTAACATTATATCAATTATTTTCTTTATGTCCTCGTCTTCTAGCTTGTGGAATACTATTATGTCGTCAATACGGTTTATAAGTTCTGGTCTGAATTGTTTTTTCAATTCTCCCATTACTTCTTTCTTTATCGTCTCATATTCTTGATTCTTGTTTTCTTCGGCATTTCCACCAGCAAATCCTAGTTTATTTTTGTCTGTTATTAATTTTGCACCGACATTTGATGTCATTATTATTACGGTATTTTTAAAGTTTACGGTTCTGCCTTGAGCATCTGTTAATCTTCCATCTTCAAGAATTTGTAATAACATATTCATTACATCTGGGTGGGCCTTTTCAACCTCATCAAATAGGATTACAGAATATGGTCTTCTTCTAATTTTTTCTGTTAATTGTCCACCTTCATCATATCCAACATATCCTGGAGGAGCACCTATTAATTTAGCAACAGAGTGTGGCTCCATAAATTCAGACATATCAACTCTTATCATGCTATTTTCGTTGCCAAACAATGCTTCTGCCAAGGCTTTTGCAAGCTCTGTTTTACCAACACCAGTTGGTCCTAAGAATAAGAATGAACCTATTGGTCTGTTTGGATCTTTTAATCCAACTCTTCCTCTTCTTATAGCCTTTGCAACAGCCGAAACAGCTTCATCTTGTCCGACAACTCTTTTATGCAAGTTGTCTTCTAGGTGTCTTAATTTTTCATTTTCAGTCTCAGATATTTTGCTTACAGGAATACCTGTCCAAGTTGATATTACCCCTGCAATATCTTCTTGTTTTAGAGTCATTACTTTTTTAGTATTGCTCTCTTTCCATTTATTTTGAGCATCTTCTAGTTCCTGTCTCTTATTTTTTTCTTCATCTCTTAGCTTTGCTGCTTTCTCGAAGTTCTGAGTTGCAATAGCTTCTTCCTTCTCTTTACGAACCTTTTCGATTTCATCTTCTAAGTTTCTTATCGAGTCAGGTTTTGTATATGTCTGCATCTTAACTTTTGATGCAGCCTCATCAATTAAATCTATCGCCTTATCTGGTAAATATCTATCATTAACATATCTTGTAGAAAGTTCAACAGCTGATTTTATTGCCTCATCAGTAATTTTTACATTATGATGAGCCTCATATTTATCTCTTAACCCTTCCAATATTTTAATTGCATCTTCTTCAGATGGCTCGTTTACCATTACTGGGCTAAACCTTCTTTCAAGAGCTGCATCTTTCTCAATGTATTTTCTGTATTCGTTTGTTGTAGTTGCTCCAACAACTTGAATTTCTCCTCTTGCAAGAAGTGGTTTTAAAATATTTGCTGCATCAACAGCACCTTCTGCAGAGCCAGCGCCTACAATCGTATGAATTTCATCTATAAATAGAATTACATCTCCGGCTTTTTTTACTTCATCAAGAGATTTCTTTATTCTTTCCTCAAAGTCTCCTCTATATTTTGCACCAGCTATCATTCCAGATATATCAATACTTACAACTCTCTTATTTTTTAAAGTTTCTGGCACATCACCTTCAACTATTTTTTCTGCTAACCCTTCAGCTATTGCGGTTTTACCAACACCTGGTTCACCTATCAAACAAGGGTTATTCTTGCTTCTTCTTGATAAAATTTGAATAACTCTATCAATTTCAGTTCTTCTTCCTATAACTGGGTCAAGCTTTCCTTCTCTTGCCTTTTTAGTTAAATCACTACCATATTGGTTCAAAGTTGGAGTAGAATTATAACTTCCACCATTGCTTGTCCTCTTGCTCTCAGATTCCTGACCTTTTGTTTCATTAATCATTTTCACAAGTTCATTGTACAACTTTTTTGGATTTACATTCAAATCCATCATAATTCTAACAGCTACGCTATCTCCCTCGCGCATAATTCCACAAAGAATATGTTCAGTTCCAATATATTCACTGTTAAATCTACGAGCCTCAATAAAAGAATTCTCAATTATTCTTTTACTTCTAGGAGTAAGTCCAATGCTATCAACATTTATAATTGGAGCATTTTCGCTAACACCAATAAGCTCTTCAATCTCTTTGAGAATAGCTTCTGCAGTAACGCCTTGGTTTGCAAGTACTTTACTTGCAACACCTGTTCCTTCTTCTACTAAACCATATAAGATGTGTTCTGACCCTATATAATTATGCCCTAGCTTTGCAGCTAAATCGTTCGCAATTTCTAGAGCATTTTCTGCACTATTTGTAAATTTATATTCCATAATTCACCACTTTCCTTTCATTCATACATTAGGTTGAAAAAGTATTGAATTTTGGCAATTAAAATGAGTTTCAAATGTAATAAGCACATACTTTTTGAATGTAATTACGTTTGAAATAGTATTTGACGTAGCCAAAATTATAATTACTTTTCAACCTAGCTTTTTTATATTTATTCTGTTACAATTTTTCTAATAATATCTGTCCTCTTTAAGTCTCTTTCATTAGAATCCATTACTTTTCCATAGTACTTCTGTAAATTTGCTGGTTTCGTATATAAGAATAATTTTTTTATTTTTGTATCATCTAATTCACTTATTATCCCCATATCTGTACCCAATTTTACATCAGATAACAAATCTATACACTCATTACTCGATAAAATTCTGGCATTTTCTAATATACCGAAAGCCCTGTACACTTTATCAGCAAGTCCAATTTGATTCTTTCCCAAATATTTTCTTGCTACTCTTTCTTGTTCTATAATCTTATCTGTTATAAGCTTCATATTTTTTACAATTTCTTGTTCTGTAAGCCCTAAAGTCTGATTGTTAGAAATTTGGTACATGTTTCCCATGCTTTGGCTTCCTTCTCCATAGACTCCCCTTACGCTCATTCCAAAATTATTTACAATATGAAGTATTTTATTTAAGTTGCCAGTCTCCGCAAGCCCTGGTAAATGAACCATTACAGAAACTCTAAGACCTGTACCAACATTAGTAGGGCATGCTGTTAAATATCCATATTTTTCACTAAACGCATAATCCACTAATCTTTCTAGTTTTTGGTCAATTTCAATTGCAAGATTCATTAACTCTTCTATTGCAATTCCTTCTCCGAAAAGTTGCATTCTTAAATGGTCTTCTTCATTTATCATTATGCAAATATTTTCTTCATCATTTATAAGAATTGCACAATTCTCATCTTTACTACTTGCAAACTCTGGACTGATAATATGTTTTTCGACTAAAGATTGTTTTGTTAGATTATCCATGTCTTTTAATCTTAATAATTTTAAATCGTATCCAATACTTGGAAGAACGCCTTCTATTTTTTCTAATATGTGCTTTTTATCATCTTTTGAGCATTTATTCTCAAAATTAAAATTCTTAATATTACGTGCAAGCCTTACTCTTGTACTAATTACTACATCAGAATCTTTTCCATTTTGTAAATACCAATTAGACATTTTACTACTTCCCTTCTCCATTAATAATTTCAAATTTTCTAATAATCTCAATTCTTCTATATGAGAAAAAAGTGTAATTAATTTGTTTTTATAACATTTATTTAATAAATTTTCTGTTCAATTAATAGAAAATTTATATTTTATTAATTAACTACAGCATTCTCATATTAATTTTAAATTGACTAATTTTTATTTTTTTGTTTTTTCTTTCTATTATTTTGCATTTTTCTTTTCAATGTCTTTAATTTTATCTCTTATTTTTGCTGCGTCTTCGTATCTTTCTTCTTGTATTGCAACATTTAATTTTCTTTTCAAAGACTCCAACTCATCAACTTGACTTACTTTTTTATCTTTTTCAGCTTTAGAATCTGGAGAATTTACATTTGCCTTATTTTCACCAGTATTTTTCATTTTCTCTTCAAGGTTTAAAGGTTTTCTTCCAACATGTTCTATACTTCCCTGCATATTTTTTAAAACCTGGTCAATTTTATCTTCAAACATATCGTAGCAATCAGCGCATCCTAATAATCCTGTTTTTATAAAGTTATCATACTCTTCTCCACAGTTTGTACACGTATTGCTATTCTCCTTCATAAAACTTGGTAATAATTGTTCATCATCAAACAAATCATCGAAGAAATTTGAAAAATGGATTGGCATATTAACCTTAAAATTTGATATTCCCATCTTTTCAGCACATTCTTCGCATAATACCATCTCTTTCTTTACTCCATTAACAATTTGAGTATATTTAACATTAGCTTCATTTTTTCCACAATTTTGACATACCATAATAATCATCCTCCTATAATAGATTTTATTTTTAGTCGTCTTTTTAACAGTTTTTCATTACCTTTTTACTGTTATAATTTAATTTTTTTAATATTTTAGCTTTTTATCATAAACATAATTTAATGCTTTGCTAAAATACACTTTTTTTCTGTAATCTTTTAGTTAATCTTCAACAAGATTTAATAACATATTTTTAAATATGTTAGCTCTTAATTTATCTTTTTCTTTTGGATCTACAGCGAGAACATTGTCACTAGTTGCAACCTTTAAAAGTTTTGCCTCATTTTTAGTAACCATATCATATGATAAAAAATTACTAATAAATATGCTAACTTCTTGAGCCGTTACAGCATCTCCCATACTTGATATTATATGCATTAAATAATTGCTTTTTGTAATGTTTACTTTAGTAATTGTAATATGTCCTCCTCCACCACGTCTGCTTTCAACATAATAACCTTGTGTAGGTTTAAACCTTGTAGATATTACATAATTTATTTGAGATGGCACACAGTTGAACTTTTCTGCTAAATCGTTTCTTTGTATTTCAATACTATCTTCATCATCAAATAAATCCTTTATAAAATCTTCTATCATGTCTGATATTCTCACCTTTTACCGCCTCTTTTCTATTTATATTACTATTTTCATGTCATATTAAATTTTGCTCTCAATCGTCATTCAAATTTTGACTTTTCTTTCAATTGTTTTTTGTTTTTTGACTTTGACTTTCTTTGACCTACATTCTTATTATAGCACCATTATTTTTTATGTCAATAGCTTTTTTATAATTTTTATTTCCAATTGGTCTTAATTTTTATATTTTTTTCAATTGACTTTAATTTGATGCTGGTTTAAATTTTTAATTTTTGACTTTTCTTTTGCTTTTACATTTTATTTTTATATTTTTTCTTTTGTTAATTAATCTGTTAACATCATTATTTATAAACTCAATATTTTTTAGACGTATATTTGTTTTTTCTAGTCATCTCATTTAACTCATCTGCCCTATTTTTTTGCCTATTAAGTCCAATCCATGCAAAATATGAAGAAACAAATTCTCCATATTTTGTTGTTCCCTCTCCTCCTAGTAATTCTTCTAAATGAAAATTATTGGATTCATCTGTACTACTATCATTTTTATATAAGCCTTCTATTTTTACAATATCAGAATTTTGCTTTTGTGAATTTCTTAATTTTCTATTTTCAATATTTTTCTCTTTAAACATAAAATGCACCTCTTTTAGTTATTTTGTGCATTTTATTTGCTTTTATTCTATATTATCCTTCCAATAGATATTTCTTTTAAGAATACATTTTTCCATTACATTATGAATTCATTTTTAGAATTATTCTTCACTTAACACGTATTTTTCTATTGCTTCAGCAACACCATCATTATTATTATCTTTAACAATCACATCTGCAAACTCTTTCATGTATGAAGCACAATTCTCCATCATAACTCCAAGCCCAGCATTTTCAACCATTCTTTTATCATTCATATTATCGCCAATTGCCATTATTTCTTCTTTATTTATTTGCAATCTATCAGCTAATTTTTCAATAGCTCCCCATTTATCAACATCCTTGCTAGTTATTTCTGTATAATAATATTCAACTTTCTTTTCTTCTGTGCCAAGCTTAATATACTTTCTAGCCATATGTTGTAAATCAAGTACATCTACATTCTTTACTTCTCTTAGTTTTCTAATTATACTATCAAAAATTATTTTACTTTCATCGCAAACAGTAATTTTTAGAACTTGTAAATCCGGATTTTCTTCAACATATTTATATATATTATCTATTATTTTTATGTTGGTTTTTTTATCCTCTGGAACATTTTTATTTTCATTATTGTAAAATAAAATGTTATAATTTAGTGATTTTGAAATTGTTAATTTTTCTGTATATATATTAAAAAATATACTATTTTCTTCACAAATTTTAATAATCTGTAAAGCTTTTTGTCTTTCTATAAATTTATCGTATATTATTTGTTCATTTTTCATATCATATAATACAGAACCATTTCCACAAATTATATAATTATCTGCTCCAACTTCATATGCATAGCTTCTTGCAGATGAAATTGGTCGTCCAGATGCAATTACTATTTCTGCACCTTTACTTTTTGCTTTTTGTATTGCTTCTTTATTTTTCTCTGATACTTCTCCATATGAATTTAATAAAGTTCCATCTAAATCTATTGCTACTAATTTATACATATTAATTTCCTTTCTATTCTTTCAAAAATATATAATTTAAGACGTATTTATAACACTATGAATTAAGTTTTTTAAATTTTTCTACGGTTTAACAGCAATATTATAACATAGTTTTTATCTTTTTAAACATTTTTTTATTTTTCTTTCATAAAATTTCCAGTTTATTTTTAAAAATTTGAGGCATTATATATACTGTAAAGAGCACATACGCTTTTTAAATACTCACTAGGAGGTGAAAATTATGGCACATTCATCAAGCAATAGCAATTACAAAGTAGTTCCAGAAGCTGCTGATGCATTAAACAAATTCAAATACGAAGTTGCTAGCGAAGTTGGAGTAAATCTAAAAGATGGATACAACGGTGATATATCTGCAAGAGACGCTGGTAGAATTGGTGGAAACATGGTTAAGAAGTTAATACAACAAGCTGAAAGCCAAATGAAATAGTTTTAGTTTTTAATTAGTTAAATTATTATTAATTTTTAGTGATTAATTATTTACAATTAATTATTGGCTATTATTATTAGACAGGATTTTAAGTTCGTTTTATATATTTTATTTTGGAAAAGATAGAATACATAAGGCAGGATTTAATATCCTGCCTTATTATGTAGCAGAAACAATTTTTATTTTAGCAATTTACTCTCGTAATGTATTTAAAGTATAATTGTTATGATACCTTAATTATTCTATACTCATAATTTTCATATTTTTCTATTGCATTTTTTAATAGGCCCTTATATTCTTTTGAGTTTTCTTTATGTTTTGTTTTGCAAAAAGCTTGTATCAAACTCATTTCAATTATTTTTCTACTATATTTCGTAATATCTGGATTTATTATTATTGTTTTATTTCTGGCATTTTTTATAAATGTATCTGGCATTCTTTTTATAGCATAATCTTCTGGTGCAAAGCCTAGCATTACTCTTATTTTTTCCATACTATTTGCAATCTCTATTTCTGCAATCTCAGAATACATCTTTTTTATAGCTTCACTTACAATTTCAACTGTTCCTATTTTTTTATATCTTACTGGTAAAAATAAATTTACCTCTTTATCATTCATATCTAATTCTGGAACATTTATATTTTTAAAATCGATATTCAAATTTAAACTTTTTCCTAAAACACTAACCGTTAAATATGTTTTTATTTCTACTGGTTTAGTTAAATCAATTATATTATTATTTTTTTGTTTTAGAATATTCATTTTGTTATCCTCCTATCAAGCTATTATATAAACGTATGTTCGTATTTTGTGTATATTCTACATTGCTTTTTAGAATTTGTCAATAGATTTTACGAACATTTTTTTGTTTATTTTATAAAAAAATTATCCACTAAATTAGCGGACAATTTTTTGGTTGACAAATGGTTGACAGTTGACAACTTTTTATTATTTTTTAGTTTATTTTTATAGTTTTATAAACATTAGATAATTGCTACATTACAGTATTATCAACTATTTCATAGCTTCTTCTACTGCAACTGCTATTGAAACTGTAGCACCAACCATTGGGTTGTTACCCATTCCTATTAATCCCATCATATCAACGTGAGCTGGTACTGATGAAGAACCTGCAAATTGAGCATCTGAATGCATTCTTCCCATTGTATCTGTCATACCATAAGAAGCTGGTCCTGCAGCCATGTTATCTGGGTGTAGTGTTCTTCCTGTTCCACCACCTGATGCAACTGAGAAGTATTTCTTTCCTTTTTCATAGCATTCTTTTTTGTATGTTCCAGCAACTGGATGTTGGAATCTTGTTGGGTTTGTAGAGTTTCCTGTTATAGATACATCTACATCTTCATGATGCATTATTGCAACACCTTCACGAACATCGTTAGCTCCATAACATCTTACTTTTGCTCTTTCTCCATCTGAGTAAGGAATTTCTTCTACTATTGTTAATTTTCCTGTATAATAATCAAAGTCTGTTTTTACATATGTAAATCCATTAAATCTTGATATTATTTGTGCTGCATCTTTTCCCAAACCATTTAATATAACTTTTAATGGTTCTTTTCTAACTTTGTTAGCTGATTTTGCAATACCTATTGCACCTTCTGCTGCTGCAAAGCTTTCATGTCCTGCTAAAAATGCAAAGCATTTTGTTTCTTCTGATAAAAGCATTGAAGCTAAGTTTCCATGTCCTAATCCAACTTTTCTATCATCTGCAACTGAACCTGGTACACAGAATGATTGTAATCCTTCTCCGATTGCTTTAGCTGCATCTGCTGCTTTTGTACAACCTTTCTTTATAGCTATTGCTGCGCCTACTGTGTAAGCCCAACAAGCATTATCAAAACATATTGGTTGAATTGATTTAACCATTTCAACTGGATCAAATCCTTTGTCTTGACAAATTTTTCTTGCTTCTTCTAAATCTTTTATTCCATATTTATTTAATACGGGCATAATTTGATCTATTCTTCTTTCATAACCTTCAAATGTTACTGCCATATTTTTTGCTCCTTTCATACCTCATAATTATTCTTGTCTTGGGTCTATATATTTTACCGCATCAGCATATCTTCCATATGTTCCTGTAGCTTTCTCTATAGCCTCTTTAGGATCCATTCCACCTTTTATAAAGTCCATCATTTTTCCAAAGTTTAATGCTTTGTATCCTATTATTTGATCATCTTTATCTAATGCTTGGCTTGTTATATATCCTTCTGTAACTTCTAGATATCTTGGTCCTTTTAATGATGTTGAGTATATTGTTCCTATTTGAGATCTGTGACCTTTTCCTAAATCTTCAAGTCCTGCACCTATTGTAAGTCCACCTTCTGAGAATGCAGATTGGCTTCTTCCATATACTATTTGTAAGAATAATTCTCTCATAGCTGTATTTATAGCATCACATACTAAGTCTGTGTTTAGTGCCTCTAGTATTGTTTTACCTGTAAGTATTTCACCAGCCATGGCTGCTGATTGTGTCATTCCAGAGCATCCTATTGTTTCTATTAATGCTTCTTGTATTACACCTTCTTTTATGTTTAATGTTAATTTACATGCTCCTTGTTGTGGTGCACACCAACCAATACCATGTGTTAATCCTGAAATATCTTTAATTTCTTTTGCCTTAACCCATTTTCCTTCTTCTGGAATTGGGGCTGGTCCATGATTTACGCCTTTTGCAACTGTGCACATTTTTTCTACGTCTTTTGAATAAATCATATTAATTGCTCCTTTCAATACTATAAAATTACGCGTTACCTTCGTAACGGATATATTATATTACAAAATTCTACATTTTTCAATTTTTTTAGCAAAATTTCATGAATTTTACGAGAAATATTTTTATTTCTGATTTTTATTAATATAAGTATTATTTCTGTACTTTTTTATCTTATCATTTTAATTTTTAAAATCCGGTTCTTGGCAATTTCTTTTCTTGTACAACTTCATAAACAGTTGATACTGCTGTATCTTTTGAGCTCACTCTGTAATCTTGGTTATAACCTTCTAACACAGTACTATTTTCTATTTTTGTATCATTTTTTAATCCGTCATTTGTTTTCATTATTATATGTGGTTTTTTCTCTGATTTAAATCCTACATTAACAGTTCCAAAATAGATTTTTATTTCTGTAATTTTTTCATCTTTTTCTAAATGTAAATCTGTTAGGCTTATAAAATTATTCTCTGCTCCGTTTAAATTTTTCTTTAACACCATATACTCATCCTTTTGATTTGTTTTGTAGTATATGTTATAAATAATGTCTTTATTATATGTTCCGGTTTCGATTCCTGTAATTTTAGCATAGTCTGTTGGTAAATAATCATACCATGTAAAGTCCTCTAACTCTACATTTCCAGTATTTTTTATTTCAAAACTGTAATCAATTTCATCATTAGATTTTGTAATATTTTTGCATGATTTTGTTATCTCAACCTTTGGGTCTTTTGATTTATTGATTATATTTAAATTTACAATTTCATTATTTTCTTTTATTTCCGCGTTATATATTTTCTCATCTAATATATACCATTTTCCCGTTTCTACTTCTTGTACCGTATATATACCTTTTTCTAATCTTTTTGATAGAGCTACTCCATTTTCATCAGTTACTATTGTATCTACAATTTTATTAGCTTTATCATAAATATTAAATTTGGCACCTTCTATTGGACTTCCTTCTTCTTTATTTATTACATTATTCTTGTCTTCACTCGTTTTGTTTATTTGTATTTGTCCTCTTTTTTTCTCATTTTGAATTACAACTTCGGTAATGTTGTCATCTTTAACTGTTACCTGCACTTTATCTTCATTTAATATATAATTATCTAGTGTTTTTATTTCTTGTATATAATAATTTCCTATTGGAAGATTTGGAGTTATGGCTTCCCCTTTTTCATATGTTTTTAAAATTTTTACTAATTTTTCGTCTTTATCTCGAATTTCAAACTCTACACCCTTAAGCCCAATGTTAGAGTCTTCTTTGTCTTTTTTTATAATTTTTATCTGCCCTTTTTTCTTTTCATTTTCTATCTTCAATTCTACAACTTCATTCCAATTTACAGTTACACTCTCCTCTTTTCCTATCTTATATTCCTGTTTCGTTTTTGTTTCCCTTATTTTATAATTACCTATATTTACCTTAGCACTTGCTTTTCCATCACTATCTGTTATTAAGTGTTGTATAACGTTTCCAGATTCATCAATTATATCGAATTCAACTCCCTCTAATTTTATATTTTCATCATCTTTATCCACTTTATTTACACTTATTTCACCTTTTTTAGGATCATTATAAAATGTTAGCCACACATGTTCGCCATACCCTAACTCTATTTCCTGTTCTTGCTCATCTAGAATGTATCCATCTTTAGTTTCAATTTCTTTAATTCTCGCCTTCCCTTGATGTAAACCCTTGCAGTTTGCAATACCATTTTCATCCGTCGTAAACTTGAATATACATCCATCTTCATATGTTATAGAAAATTTTACTCCTTCAAGTGGCTGATTAGTTTCAGAGTCAACTTTTGTAATTTGTATTTCTGATTTATTTCCTTCAACGTCAAGTTCTATCTTTCCAGTTTTTTCTCTTGTTTTTTCTAATAATATAGCATAATTTTGTTTTCCTTCTATCTTGCTTGCAGTATAATACACTGGAAAATCTTCTACTTCTTCAGTATAATATATTTTTAATTTTGAGTTATCTAATATTTTAGCCTTCGGAATCATGACATTAATCATATCTCCTGGTTTAAACTCCATTTTAGGATTCCTATTTTCGTCTGCTGTAAAAGCACTACCATCATTCCATTCTATTCCAGTAATTTTTATCTTTGCATTTATTCCAGTTTTAGGTACTATATATGTTTTTATACAATACTCTTGGCTTTCATTTCCTTCCATATCTCCAATTTCAACTATTTCTGGGTCTTGAGGTAACTCAAGGTCATTGTAGAATGCAATGTTAACCAATTTATATATAGCATCTATTACTTTTTTGCCACGTCTCTGAATATCTTCTAGGTTCTGATTATTAATCTCAGTTTTACCAGCTCTAAAATGACTGTACACATTATATACATTCCCACCTTCTACATCTTTGTTTCTTATAACCCAATACACAGCTTGTTTTGTTGCTAAATATGCATCATCTTCAGTTTCGACTCCTAATTGTTCTGGTGAGACATTAGGATATCCATTTTTAAGCACTCTCCATATTTTTTCATCTTTTAACTCATATTTTACCTCAGTATCGTAATTTTCATCTTCACCCGGTAACCATCCAACACCATCTAAATCTTGATCCATGCAATATGCAATTTTTTTGCTTCCATCTTTATCTGTGTAATATGTTCTAGAATATGTTTTGTACATCCACATTCCTCTATTCTCATTCCAATACTGTATTGAATAAAATCCTAAATCTCCTCTTTCAATATTTATTGTATCTCCTATATTAATTGTGCTCGCAACAGCAAATGCTGTAGGCCAAAGTATCATTAATATTTGCAATATTACTAAAATTTTATTTAATTTACATCTAACCATAGTTTTTATACAATCAATTAAACTTATTATTTATTACAATATTAATCTATTTAACTGATTAATTCCTTTCTTTATTTTTTAGTTTTTGCTAAATTTTTTCTTGTACTGCTTGTACACATAATCTTTGGTTTACTTTATTTTTTATACATGTTATTAAAGTAAGTCTATTATCTGAAGTTCCCTCTAAATTACTCCAATCTGTTTCTAGTATTTCTTTTTTTGTATCAACAATATATTTTCTTTCTCCATATTTAGTTGTATATACTATTTCATCTCCTGGTTCTAACTCGTTTATCCTAGCAAAATAAGAATATTTATTTCCTCTGTTGTGAGCTGCAAGTCCAACATTTCCGTCATATTTTGCCGTTTCTTCTATGTGTCCTATGTAATCTCTTAATATCTCATTAGTACTTCCTTCTTTTACTGTTCCATTTAAATTTATTTTTTCAATTTTTAAAGAACCTATTAAATCTTCCTCAAATCCATCATCTTCAGTTACTTCTTGTTCAACATCTTCTGTATTATCAAGTTGCTCACTTGTATTTTGTTTTTCTTGTTCTATAACTTTTTTATCATATGAAAATAAAAAGCCTATAGCAACAATTAAGATGAGCACAATAAATAAAACAAATATTTTTTTGTTCATGCTTTTATAGTCCTTTCTTAAAACACTCAATCTAATTTCAAAATTTTATTTTTGCAAAGAAAATAAACACATAAAATACCTATTTTACGTTTTAGTTAGTATATTTAATAAAATAACATTACAAAAATGGCTTTTTGTATTTTCTTTTTATTTTGGATTTTATTTTAGAATAAATTTTCTTGAAAAAATCATTTGTGATATGGTAATTTGATATATCAAAATTTAACTAATCTAATTATACATTATTTTAAGATATAGTCAATATGTTTTTTACATATTTTTACAGTTTCATATGTCATAATTCGACATTTTATTAATTGCACTAATGTAGTCTATATAACTTCATGACCAGTTTCGTAATTTTTCAGATATTTAACCATTCCTTGCCTTTGCTCAGTCTACATCAAGTACAAATATTTTATTTAAAATTATTTGGTATTAATTTAATATTTATAAAATATAACAAAAGAGATTATAAAACTTCTAAGCGTCTTATAATCTCATATTTTAAACTATGCTTCTGGTTCTATTAAACCAAAATTTTTGTTATCTTTTAATTTGTATATAACATTTACTTTTCCTGTTTCGATGTTAACAAATGTTAAGAATCTGTTTTGTGGTTGTTCTTCTAATAATAATTTAGCATCTTCTGCTCCCATTGGTTTTATACTATAATACATTGTTTTAACTATTTCATCTTCTATTTCATGCTCTTCAGCTCTGCTTGCTTCTTTAGCTCTTATAGATTCTGTCATATTTTGCTTGTCCTTTTTAGTTTTCATTTTTCTAATTTGGCCCTCTAATATGTCAATATCTTTATCTATTGAAGCATACAAATCATTGCTTGCTGTTACAGCTCTGAATGATTCTCCATTAACAGATATTTGCATTTCTGCAACTTGGTCTCCGCCTTCTTTTTTTATTGTTACAAATAAATTTATATCTTCTGCATCAAAATATTTTTCTATTCTTTCTGCTTTTGTATCAATATAATTTTTTATTGCGTCTGTTGCCTTTAGTTCCTTTCCTGTTATTTTTATGTTCATAAAAATCGCTCCTTTCAATTTATCGAAATGTATTTTTCTTGCGACTTCATTATATATGTTTTTTGTACTTTTTTCAAGTGTTTTTTGTTCTTTTGTTGTTTTTGCATTCTTGTTGTTACATTTGTTTATTTTTAATGTTTATACACATATAGAAAATAAGATATGTATAGACGTAAAGAAAATCTGTAAACACTTAGTTTTATACATTCCATATGGCATTTTTTATATGTTTTATCTTATATTTTTCAGCTATTAAATACACTTCTACCACATCAAATCTTATTTGCTTATTTTCCAATTTATTTTTGCATACATAATATTGGGCTGTTTGCTCTATATGAATTTGCTTAGTTTTAGTTACAGCTTCAGCTGGTCTTCCATATTTTAAATTTGTTCTAGCTTTTACTTCTACAAATATTATTTTATTTTTTTCAGTTGCTATTATGTCGATTTCTCCTTGTTTTCCTCTATAATTTCTTTCTAAAATTCTATATCCACTACTACTTAAATACTTAGTTGCTAAATCTTCACCAATTTTTCCAATTTGTTGTTTCGTATTCACGTTTCCACTCCGCCTTTCCTCAATTAATTTCTTAATTACATATAATTGTTTTTCAAAATACATCGCTTAATCTACATTTAAAAATATACTCCACGTGATACTTAAGAATTCAGTATTCATGTGATTAAATTACCTCTTACTTAATTAAACTGTAGTTTTAACCTTTAACTAATTTTTTTGCCCGCTCTTACATAATAGTTTCCAGGAACTTGTTCTATTGTTCCCTCAATTTCCATTATTGTTAGCATAGAATTAACTTCAGAAATGTCTTTATTTATTTTTTTAGCAATTTCTTCTGATGTCATTTCTTGTTCTAATAATCTAGAAATTTTAGTAAAATCTGTTACCACTGTATTATCATTACCAAAAATCACTTTGTTCTCTTTCTGATTTTTTTCTTCATTTTTGTCTTTTTTTCCAGAAGTACTCTTGTAAAAATTTTTTCCATACAAATCTTCTATTAATTGTCTTGGTGTTGTTACTATTTTAGCTCCATCTGCTAATAATTCGTTTATACCAGAACTATTCTTTTGGTCTAGACTTACAGGAATACAATACACCTTTTTCTTTTGAATTTTTGCATATGTTGCTGTTATTTTACTTCCACTTCTATGCTCTGCTTCTATAACTAAAACTGCATCTGCTAAACCACTAATTAGCCTATTTCTTTTTGGAAAATTGCTCATTTTTGTTTCTTCATTTTCCTCATACTCTGTAATTACACAGCCACCAACATCAATTATGTTATTATATAACCATATATTTTGTGATGGGTAAATATATTTAAATCCACCTCCGAGTACCGCAATTGTTTTTCCAATTTCGTGCATTGCACCACAGTGAGCTGATGTGTCTATACCTATTGCCATTCCGCTAATTACACATATTCCTCTTTTTGCAAGTTCTGACGCAAATATATTGGCATATTTTCTTCCATATTCAGAACAGTTTCTCGATCCAACTATGGCAACTATTTTTTGCTCATTTAATAATCCCACATTTCCTTGGCAATACAATTGTTCAGGATATTCCCTTATTCGTAACAGCCTTTGTGGGTATTTTTCTTCATAACATTTAATAATTTCTATAATTAATCATCCTTCCCTCTATAAAATTAACAATGAAATATACTTGAAATATAATTTTCTACATACTATATGTAATCACATCTTTTTCCAAATTTTATATAGTAAAATTTCTAATTTTTATTATTCTCTAACAATATTTTTCTATCTAGTCCAATATTTCCTATCTAAACTTCTATACTGTATAGCTTCTGCTATATGTTTTTTCTTTATTTCTTCTGAATTATCTAAATCCGCTATTGTCCTTGCGACCTTCAATATTCTTGTATATGCTCTTGCACTCATTTTCAATCTTTCGAATGCAGAATGTAGTAATTTTTCGGATTCTTCATCTAAGATGCAAAATTTATTTATTAGATTCGAATTTAGTTCTGAATTTGAAAAAATTTTATATTCTTTGTAACGTTCTCTTTGCTTTTCTCTAGCCTTATTTACTCTTTTCCTTATTTCGGTTGAAGTTTCTTCTATCTCATTTTCCTTTAAATCTGTGTATTTTACTGGATTAACTTCTACCTGTATATCTATTCTGTCTAATAAAGGTCCACTTAATCTATTCATATATTTATAAATAGCAGTTTCACTACAGGTACATTCTTTTTCTTTTGAACCGTAATATCCACACGGACACGGATTCATAGAAGCAACAAGCATAAATCTACATGGATATACAATATTTCCACTTAGCCTATTAATGTTTACCTGTCCTTCTTCCATAGGACTTCTCAATAATTCTAGTGTATTTTTATTAAATTGAGGTAATTCATCCAGAAATAACACTCCATTATGTGCTAAGCTTATTTCTCCTGGTTTAGCTATTTTACCACCGCCAATTAGTGCCGCAGGTGTAATTGAATAATGTGGAGCTCTGTACTGCCTATTGTTTATAATTGGCTCTCCCTGTGGCATATTTCCTGCAATACTATATATCTTAGTAATTTCTATTGCTTCTTCAAAAGTTAAATCTGGCAATATTGAAGCTACTCGTTGTGCCATCATTGTTTTGCCTGAACCAGGACTTCCAATAAGCAGGCAATTATGACCTCCTGCTGTCGCGACTTCCAGTGCTCGCTTTACATTTTTTTGACCTTTCACATCTTCAAAATCTGTATTTATGTATTCAGTGTTATACTCAAATTCTGTTTTTTTCTCTGGAGAGATTTTAATTTTATTATTAAAAAATTCAATTACTTCTCTAAGATTTTCTACTCCAATCACATCTATTCCATCAACAAGAGCCCCTTCTTTTGCATTTTCTCTTGGCAGGATTATTTTATTAATTCCCTTTCTTTTTGCTTCTAAGCAAATAGGCAAAATTCCATTAACTCTATTTATATGTCCATCTAAAGATAGTTCTCCAATTACAACAGTTCTTTCTTCTATTATTTTTATTACGCCCATGTTTAATAAAATGGCTACCGCAATTGGTAAGTCATAAAATGTACCTTCTTTTCTTAAATCCGCCGGAGATAAATTGACTATAATTTTTCTGCTTAAAAACTCATGCCCAGAATTTTTTATCGCAGTTTTTACACGCTCTTTAGCTTCTTTTACACTAATATCTGGCAAGCCAACAATTTCCCAGCAAGGCATACCAGACGAAATATCTACTTGTACCTCTATTAAATAGCCTTCTAGTCCTCTAAGCGCAATACTATTTACTTTAGATAGCATAATTACGCACCACTTTCTATAAAAATTTAATAATTGGATTTTTTTCGAATTAATTTTTTGAATAAAATTGTTTGATTTAAACTTCAATAAGTATATACCATATTTTCCCATTTTGCAAGTATAACTCATCGTCAAATTTCTACATAATATGACACAACTATGTTTTATATAAAAAGCCTCTTCAAGAATACCTTGAGGAAGCTCTTATTGTTGTATATATAAACCTTTTTCTTCTATATATTGTACTATTTCCGGCTTTGTATATTTTTCGCATTCTTTATAATTTTCATTTTGTATAAGTTCTCTTATAATTCCAGAACTTACATTCGAATATTTTTTCTCATCTAAAAATTCAAAATTATTTTTATTTTGCTTTAATATTTCTTGTGTAGCTAATAAGCTTTTTGAATCTGAACCATTTCTTTCAAATATTATGTATTTAAAATTTTCTATTAACTCTTTTGCATTTTTCCAAGTAGGTAATTTTTCAAAGTTGTCTGCACCCATTATATAATAATTTTCCGTACTTTTATATTTCTGCTCTATTAATTCAAATGCCTGCAAGGTATTTAATGTTTGTTTTCGTCCTAACTCTATGTTTTCAACCATTATTTTATCATCACAAATAAGCTCTAACATTTTATATCTATAATTTTCATCTATCAAACTAGGCTTATTATATAAGTTCCCAACTGGTACAAAATATACTGCATCCAAATTAAATTTTTCTATTGACATTTTTGCAACATTTATATGCGCATATGTTGGTGGATTGAAACTGCCACCAAAAAAACCTAATTTTTTCATTATTTACATTTCTCCTTTAAAACAAAAAATCAATTAAAATTTTAATACACATTTTTGCATTCCTAAAAATTTTACATAGTTTTTTTGATTGTTATTTAATTTTATACTTTGTTTAATCTTATAATATTAAATACTTAATTTTTCATTTAAGATAATTCTTTTTCTTAATTTCATGATAAATTATACGTATTTTTATACTTTTTGTAAAGATTTTTCTACTAATCCTTGCAAATTTACCAAATTCATGGTACAATAATATGCGTTATAATTACAAACTCAAAGGGAGGTGCAATAAACATGCCAAATATCAAATCTGCAATCAAACGTGTAAACGTTATAGAGAAGAAAACTGCTAGAAATAATATGATTAAATCTGGATATAAATCAGCTGTTAAGAAATTTGAGCAAGCTGTTGAAGCTGGAAAAGTTGAAGACGCAAAAGTTTTACTTTCTGAAGCTACAAAGAAAATAGACCAAGCTTGTACAAAAGGAGTTATCGTTAAGAATACAGCTTCTAGAAAAAAATCTGCTTTAGCAAAAAAATTAAATGCAATGAATGCATAAATAAAAAATTGTGCACAGTTTTTTATTGAGTAGAATCGTAATAACATTTGTTATTGCGATTTTATTTTTTCTCTATGCTCATTGCATTTATTTCAAGTGTCTTTCTGCCTTAGCTTCTCCTACAATTTTTTATTTAAATTTATCAAATACAATATTGTATATTATAGAACAATCATTACTACATTACTTTATATCAATTTTTCCATTTATTTCAACTATATTTTTCATTTTTTATATGATATCATTTATATAGTATATTTAAAATATAATTTTGCATGTTGGCTGTAATTATATAATATGTATCAAATTACTGGAGTAAAATACAAAAACCTTACAACAACATATTTTTCAATATATTATAAATAAATTAGAAGGGATGGATTTTTAAATGTTTTTGATTTTTAAGAGCTTTTTTAATAAATTTCTTTCTGTTTTTGATTTTTCTTTTGAGCCAAAAGTAAAAAATCTTATGACTGCAGGTGTACAAATTTCGTTTATTTTAGTACTATTTGCCACACTTATAATGTCTATTTACTTAACCATGAATCAATCTTACATAGTATATGAAATTGGCTCTTCACTATTTAAGTCCTTTACAATGTTTATGGCTATTTTCTTTATAAGTGGTGTCGCATTTAATACTATTTTAAAAGAAAAAACTAGTAGATAAATTTCTAACCTATATTTTCATAAAAAAGATGCACATTTAAAGTAATTAAACTCTTTGTGCATCTTTATTATTATTTATTCATTTCTTCTATAAACATTTTGTTCAACATTTGTGGATTTGCCTTGCCTTTTGTGGCTTTCATGGCTTGTCCAACTAAGAATCCTAAGGCTCTATCTTTTCCTGCTTTGTAGTCTGCTATTGATTGTGGATTTGCTTCTAATACTTGCATTACAACCTCTTTTATAGCACCTTCATCAGAAATTTGTATCCAGCCTTTTGCTTTTATTATTTCTTCTGGGTTGCGTGTTGTAGCATCATCTGCAAACATTTCTTCAAGCACTTTTTTACCTATTGCAGAACTTATTGTTCCTTTGTCTATCAATTCTACTAGACTTGCAAGTTCAGCTCCTGTAAATGGAATGTGTTCTGGCTCTAACTCTTCCTCGTTTAATATACGAGAAATATCTGATAAAATCCAGTTAGCAACTGCTTTTGCGTTTTTGCATATTTTCTCTGCAGCTTCAAACAAGTTTGATAAATATTTAGAAGCTGTAAGTAATCTAGCATCTTTCTCAGATAGTTTATACTCTTCCATGTATCTTGTTTTTCTGCTTTCTGGCAACTCTGGAAGTGTTTTTCTTATATTTTCTATATATTCATCAGATAATTTTATTGCAACCAAGTCTGGCTCTGGGAAATATCTATAATCTTGAGCATCTTCCTTATTTCTCATAGAAAATGTTCTACCAGATACATCGTCCCATCTTAGTGTTTCTTGCTCTATAATTCCGCCATTATCTAGTACTTCTGACTGTCTTTGAATTTCATATTCTATTGCTCTTGAAATTGACTTAAATGAGTTCATGTTTTTCATTTCTGTACGTGTTCCAAATGGTGTTCCTGGCTTATGTATAGAAACGTTTACGTCTGCTCTAAATGAACCTTCTTGCATCTTACAATCAGATACTTCTATATATTCTAATGTAGATTTTAATTTTTTCAAATAAGCATCTGCTTCTTTTGCAGACCTTAAATCTGGTTCTGAAACTATTTCTATTAGAGGAACTCCAGCTCTGTTTAAATCAACTAAGCTTCCCTCGCTAAACTCGTTGTGGTTTAGCTTTCCAGCATCTTCCTCAATATGAATTCTTAAAATTCTTATCTTTTTCTTTTCACCGTTTTCTTCTTCAATTTCTATGTAACCATTGTTGCAAAGAGGCTTGTCAAACTGTGAAATCTGGTAAGATTTTGGTAAGTCTGGGTAGAAATAATTTTTTCTATCGTTTTTACTGTCTTTTGAAATTGAACAATTTGTTGAGAGACCTGCTTTTACAGCATATTCTACTACTTTTTCGTTTAATACTGGAAGAGTTCCTGGCATTGCCATACAAATTGGGCATGTGTGTGTATTTGGCATTCCACCAAATTCTGTTGAGCAGTTGCAGAATATTTTTGTTTTTGTAGAAAGCTCTGCATGGACCTCTAGTCCTATAACAACTTCATAATCTTCTCTTGCCATTTTTTACTCTCCTTTCTTAAATTCTGGTTTATATTTTTCTCTGAATTTTTCTTTTTGCTCAAATGTATATGCAGCATTTAATATTGTTTCTTCATCGAATCTGTTTCCAATAAGTTGCATTCCTATTGGCATTCCTTCGCTATCAACTCCGCAAGGTATTGATATTGCTGGAACTCCGGCAATGTTTATTGAAACTGTGCATATATCAGCTAAATACATTTCTAATGGATTGTTTGATTTTTCTCCAATTCCGAATGCTGTTGTTGGGGCAACTGGTGTTAATAAAACATCATATTTTTCGAAGTTTTTATCAAATTCTTTCTTTACGAATGTACGTACTTTTTGAGCTTTTTTGTAATATGCATCATAGTAACCAGATGATAGTACATAAGTTCCTAATATAATTCTTCTTTTTACTTCTGGTCCGAAGGCTTCACTTCTAGAATTTACAAATAATTCTTTCAAATTCTTGTAGTCTTTTGCTCTGTATCCATAGCGGATTCCATCAAATCTACCTAAATTTGAACTTGCCTCTGCACAAGCAATTATGTAATATGTTGCAAGTGCATACTCGGCAACATCAAGTGAGCATTCTTCAACGATTGCTCCCATTTCTTTGTATTTTTCTATGGCTTCTTCTAGTTTTGCTTTTACTTCAGCATTTATTCCTTCTCCAAAGAATTCCTTTGGAACGCCTATTTTTAATCCTTTAACATCATTTTTCAAAGACTTTGTATAGTCTTTTTTTTCTATGTTATATGATGTAGAATCTTTTTCATCATGGCCTGCAATCAAGTTTAAAAGCATAGCACAATCTGTTACGTCTTTTGTAATTGGTCCTACTTGGTCTAATGATGAAGCAAATGCAACTAGTCCATATCTTGAAACTAATCCATAAGTTGGTTTTAGTCCAACAACTCCACAGAAAGATGATGGCTCACGAATAGATCCACCCGTGTCTGAACCTAACGCCCATGGCACCATGTCTGCTGCAACTGCTGCTGCAGAACCCCCTGATGAACCTCCTGGTACTTTGTTTAAATTCCATGGGTTGTGTGTAATTTGCATTGCAGAATTTTCTGTTGAACTTCCCATCGCAAATTCATCCATGTTTAGCTTTCCTAAACTAATTATATCTTGCTCTTTTAGCTTTTCAACAACTGTCGCATCATATGGTGCAACAAAGTTTTCTAGCATTTTAGATGCACATGTTGTTTTTACTCCATTCGTGCATAGGTTGTCCTTTATTCCAATTGGAACACCTGCAAAACCTGATTTTGCTCCACTTTTTCTTTCTTCATCAGCCTTAACAGCTTCTTTTTCTGCTTCATCTAAAGTAGTTGTAATAAAGGCTTTTACATCTTTTTCTTTATCTTCAATTCTTGCTTTGTAAGCTTTTACAATTTTTTCTGAAGATAATTCATTTTTATTCAATTTTTCCACTAGCTCGTGGACTGTAAGTCTTGTAATATCTTCCATTTGCCAATTTACCTCCTATATGTGTTTTTTTACCTCCGTAAAAATCTCGTCATTTATATCTTGAATAGTTCTAATTTTTCCAGCTTTAACACACTTTATTTCGTACCAATTATATTCTTTAGAAAGCTCACATGCAGCATTATAGGCTTGTGTTAAATACACTTGGTCTTTCTCGTGTATGTCCTTTTTTGCCTCATGCGTTATTTTATTTTCTCTATTTTTCATAAGCTTTGCAGAATATTCTGGTGGCATATTCAAGAAAAACACCTCTGCTGGAACTGGAAGTCCGTATAAATTAAACTCAAAATCCCATAACCAGTCTAAAAACTTTTTTCTTTCAGCCTTATCTTGAATTTTTCCTGCCTGATGAACCATATTAGCCGTGGTATATCTATCTGCAAGGATTATTCCACCATTCTCATAGTACTCTTTATATTGTGTTACATAAGTTGCATATCTATCTGCCGCATAAAAGGTAGAAGCAATATATGGGCTAATTGCTTTTGCATCTGTGCCAAACTCTCCAGCCAAATACATTTTAACTAGTGAAGATGATGGACTATCGTAGTTTGGAAAACTAACAGTTCTATAATCTATTTTTTCGTCTGTTAGCCTCTTCTTCAAAGTCTCTAGTTGTGTCTGCTTGCCACTTCCATCTGTTCCATCTATTACAAATAATTTTCCCATATTCATGCGTTCCTTTCTCTCTTAAGATATAACCTTTGGTATTTTAAACATATCTCTTTCTTTTTCTGGTGCGTTTGCCATTAGTCCCTCATGATTTTCAAATATTTTTACTTCATCTTTTCTGAATACATTTGAATTCTCATTTGCACCGATTGTTTCTTGTAAATCATCTATTGGTACCTTGTTTACAATTTCTGCAAAATTTAAAATATCTTGCAAATTGGCTAAGTAACTATCTATTTCGTCATCTTTTATTTTTAAATCTGCAAGATTTGCTATATGTAATAATTCTTCTTTACTAACTTTCACTTTTATCACTTTCCTTTCGTGGCATCTTGAAAGCCTTATTTTTATACTTCCATATTCTACAATAAAAATGGTGTAAAATCAATACTATTGTGCACTTTTTAATAGTTTTGTTGTGCAACTTTTGTCAATTTTGTTGTGCATTTTTATATTACAAAAGCAGATACTTTAATTGATCATTCCCTACTTGTGCATATTATTTTTCTCCAAAAACTCCCTTTTTTATCCCCTTGCATTTTACTAATTTTCATGTTATAATTCTAATTGATGGTGCATTATTCTAGTAATGCTTTCTATTATGAGGGTGGGGCTAAAAATCCACTAAAGGGCACATCGTTGAAGTTTCTTGTT
>ERZ826016.643-NODE-643-length-41248-cov-15.940208_pt1 | contig 41248 bp, 33 predicted proteins | sample MGYA00519872_ERZ826016 | MGnify/ENA primary metagenome ERZ826016 (study PRJEB31778, sample SAMEA3449218) | human gut metagenome | biome: human gut; feature: human-associated habitat; material: faeces | place: United Kingdom | collected 2010/2012 ... | reverse complement strand
ATTCTTTAAAAATATACCTTTGTCGTGTTCCAAAAAACGTTCGTTTTCTGGAACATATACTCTCTAAAAATCAGGTATTTCTCCCCTATTTTTATCCCCTTTTGAATGAAAATTAAATAAAAATAGACTATCTTTGTGATTTATGGAAAACAAGAGCGACAGATTTATCATAAAACAATTATTCTAAATAATATAGTATGAAACATTTATTCCGCGGTTTAATCGCACTTGCACTTATCTTATGCTGCACAAGCCAGGCAATGGCGCAGCAACAGCAAGTCCCCGCTATCCCCATTGACAAAAATGTGAGGATAGGAAAGCTGGACAATGGATTAACTTATTACATCCGTCACAATGCAAAACCCGAACACAGGGCTGAATTCTACATTGCACAAAAAGTCGGTTCTATCCTTGAAGAAGACAATCAAAGAGGATTAGCGCACTTCCTTGAACACATGTGTTTCAACGGAACAACCCACTTCCCCGGCAATGCACTCAGAGAATATTTGGAAAGTAACGGTGTGAAGTTCGGTGAAAACCTCAATGCATATACTGCCGTGGACGAAACTGTATATAACATCTCCAATGTACCCGTTATCCGCGACGGTATTATCGACTCTTGTCTGCTCATCCTTCACGACTGGGCTAACGACCTTACTCTCGATCCAAAGGAAATAGACGAAGAACGGGGTGTTATTCACGAAGAATGGCGCACACGCCAAAGCCCGGTGATGCGTATGTATGAAACTATATTCCCGATCATTTATGAAGGAAGCAAATATGCATACCGTTTGCCTATCGGCACCATGGAAGTGGTGGACAACTTCCCTTATCAGGATTTGAGAGATTACTATGAAAAATGGTATCGTCCGGATCAACAAGGTATTGTTGTGGTAGGTGATATTGATGTGGATCAGATTGAAGCGAAAATCAAGAAAATGTTCGCGGACATTGAAATGCCCGAAAATGCAGCCAAGCGCGAATATTTCCCCGTGCCCGACAATAAAGAACCTATCATTGCCATTGCAACAGACAAGGAACAGCCGAAAGCACAAATCATGGTATTCTACAAACATGACGTAGTGCCAAACGAAGCTAAAAGCGGTATTGATTACATGGTAAAAGACTATGCCAACTACATGATAAACATCATGCTGAATGCCCGTCTTGCCGAATTAACACAAACTCCTACCCCTCCGTTCCTCGGAGCACAAGTAGAAGACGGAAACTTCATCGTTTCAAAAACAAAAGATGCATTTGCCGGCTATGCCATTACCAAAGAAGACGGTATAGACACGGGGCTTGCAGCATTGCTGCGCGAAATGGAACGTGCTCACCGCTTCGGTTTCACAGCAACCGAATATGCACGTGCAAAAGCAGAATACCTTCGCGCATTGGAATCGGCTTACAACGAACGTGACAAGCAAAGAAACTCCGATTACGTGAATGTATATGTACGTAACTTCATCGACAACGAACCGATGCCGGGTATTGAAAACGAATATGCCATCATGAACCAGATTGTTCCTAACATTCCGGTAGAAGCCATCAATGAAATGATGAAAGAACTGGTAACCGACAACAATCTTGTGGTAACCATCCTCGGCCCGGAAAAAGCAGGACTGGTTTATCCAAGCAAAGAAGAAATAAGAAAGGTTATTGATAACTCGAAGAGCGAAAAACTGACAGCTTATGTAGATAAGGTATCAGACGAACCGCTTATCGCCAAAGAACCGAAAGCCGGTAAAATCGTATCCATCGATAACAACGGTAAATTCGGAACTACCATCCTTACTTTGTCAAACGGCATTAAGGTAATTGTGAAGAAAACAGACTTCAAAGCAGACCAGATTATGATGAAAGGTTTCAGTTTCGGTGGTAACTCTTTGTTCCCGGATTCTGAAATTATCAACATCCTTGCTTTAAACAACGTTGTAAGTCTTGGAGGTTTGGGTAACTTCAGCGCAATAGAGCTTGACAAGGTTCTTGCCGGAAAACGTGCAAGCGCAGGTGCTTCTGTCAGCAGCCTTACCGAGGGTATCAGCGGTAGCTGTTCTCCAAAAGACCTTGAAACCATGTTACAGCTTACTTATCTGAATTTCACAGTTCCCCGCATGGATCAGGATGCATTCGAGTCTTATAAGAACCGCATGAAAGCAGGATTGGAGAATCAGGAGATGAATCCGATGATGGCTTACTCCGACTCTATCAAAGCAGCTATTTATCAGCACCATCCACGCACAGCACGCATGAAAGCCGACATGGTGGATAAAATCGACTACAACAAAATTATGGAAATGTATAAAGACCGCTTCAAAGATGCAGGCGACTTTACTTTCATGTTTGTAGGTAATATCGACATCGAAGCTGCCAAGCCTTTAATTGAAAAGTATATTGCTTCATTGCCTTCAACAGGACGCAAAGAAACATTCAGAGATACAAAAATGAATATGCGCAAGGGATTTTACAAGAATGACTTTGCAAAGAAAATGGAAACTCCAAAAGCATCGGTATTGGCATTCTTCAACGGCAACTTGCCATACACATTTGAAAACGACATTTTGATGAGTGCGTTAGGACAAGTTCTTGATATTGTTTACACAAGAGAAGTACGTGAGAAAGAAGGCGGCACTTATGGCGTAGGTGTTGACGGACAAATCATGAAATTCCCGAAAGAAACATTTGCTTTGCAAATCATGTTTGATACCGATCCTGACAAGAGAGAAAAAATGATTGAAATTGTGCTCGCACAAGCTCAGAAAATTGCTAAGGAAGGTCCGCAAGCCGAAGATTTGAACAAAGTGAAAGAGTTCATGCTGAAGAAGCATAAAGAAAATCTGAAAGAAAACGGTTATTGGATGGGTGTACTCAACGAGTATTACTACACCGGAACCGACATGCTCGACGGATTCGACAATATTGTAAACAGCATCACTCCTGCCAAGATTCAGAAATTTGCAAAACAATTGCTTGATCAAAAGAATCAGACAGAAGTTATAATGACCGGAACTAAATAAATATCTTTATTTCCCTTCTTGAAAGAAACTCGGGGTATGTTATCTTTATTATATTTATGAACAAGATGACATACCCCTACCCCTCTCAAGAGGGGATTTTTAAATCCTCCCCTAATGTTACTACTTGAACTAAGGAAACATCAGAAACTTGCTGCCAAGCGGCATCCCATGTTTGAGAAAAACCGTTTCGGTAAATTCCTCATGTATTTTATGGTTATGTTTTGGGCTGGGTATCTCATCATGTTTGGAATACTTCTCCCTCCCTTATTCAGAGAAATGTTTCCATACATGGAGCCTTACTACATTATGAGCAAAGGATTTCCCGCATTACTATTCCTTGACTTTGCACTCCGTTTTATTTTTCAAAAGCCACCTACACAGGAGATAAAACCTTATCTTTTGTTGCCGGTCAAAAAATCCAGACTGATAGACTTCCTTTTACTGAAACCTCTCACATCCACTTTCAACCTCATCTGGTTGTTCATGCTTGTGCCTTTTGCCTTCCTTACCATATTCCGATTCTACGGAATACCCGGAGTATTCCTTTACTGCTTCGGTTTCTGGCTGCTTGCCTTACTTAATAATTACTGGTATTTGCTTTGCATTACCCTCATTAACGAAAAAACGATTTATCTCCTTTTACCTGTTCTTTTTTATATAGGTTTAGGAGTCATTGAATTTACCCTGAACTTCCCCATTTCCAACTTCTGCATGCATTTGGGCGAAGCTTTCATTTCAGGCAATTTCCCTGCCTTTTTCAGTATCATTGCAGGAATAACCGCGTTGTGGCTGCTCAACCGATACATTATAATAAAAAACCTTTATGCCGAACTTGCCAAAAACAACGATAACAAAATAAAGCATGTATCGGATTACCGTTTTCTTGAACGCTACGGGGAAGTGGGCGAATATTTCCGTCTGGAACTGAAACTGCTGTTCCGCAACAAGCGTTCCAAATCCATGTTCCGCATGGGATGTTTCTTTATTATTTTACTGACTTTAATGCTGTTCACCCCCTCATATGAAGGAGTACTCGGCAAAACATTCGTCTGTATCTACAATTTTGCCGTTTTAGGCATTATGATGCTCACCCAACTGATGAGCTTTGAAGGTAATTATCTGGACGGACTGATGAGCCGCAAAGAGTCTATATACAATCTGTTGAAAGCCAAATATTACTTTTACAGTATCATCATGGTTGTGCCTTTCATTCTAATGATTCCCGCTATCATTATGGGAAAAATTACTTGGCTGATGGCTGTGTCCTATGGTTTCTTTACAACAGGATTCATTTATTTCCTATTATTCCAGTTGGCAGTATATAATTGCAAAACCACTCCACTGAACGAGAACGTAATAGGCAGACAATCGGCAGGGACAGGGTTTCAGAACCTGATAAGCCTTTGTGCTTTCGGGCTGCCTTTACTACTCAGCGCCATGCTTCGTTCCCTTTTGGGTGAAACGGCAAGCCTGTGGGTATTGCTTGTTATCGGAGTAATGCTTACCTTTACTTCCGGTTTCTGGTTGAGAAATGTATATAAGCGCTTCATGCAGCGAAGATATAAGAACATGGAAGGATTCAGGGACACTAAATAAAAACAGAAAATGAAAGTAACAATCAATAACCTGCTTAAAACATTCGGTACAAAGCAAGCCATAGACATAGAAAGCTATGTTATCAACAATGGCGATATGCTGGGATTGGTGGGTAACAACGGCGCAGGCAAAACCACCCTTTTCCGCCTTATCCTCGACCTGCTGCAAGCCGACAGGGGAAATGTGTACATCGGTGGCACGGATGCGAGCAAAAGCGAAGAATGGAAAACGGTTACAGGAGCTTTCATCGATGAAGGGTTCCTGATAGAATATCTTACTCCCGAAGAGTATTTTTACTTCATCGGCAAAATGTATGGTTTAAACAAAGAAACGGTAGATGAACGCTTAGAGCCTTTTCTACGTTTGATGAACGGTGAAATCATGGGACAGAAAAAGCTGATCCGCAACTACTCCGCCGGAAACAAACAAAAAATAGGAATCATATCTGCCATGCTGCACCATCCGCAACTGCTGATACTGGATGAACCATTCAATTTCCTCGATCCTAGTTCGCAATCATTTATCAAGCATTTGCTGAAAGAGTACAATAAGAATACCGGAGCAACAATTCTTATTTCAAGTCACAACCTGAACCACACAACAGACATCTGCCCGCGCATTGCTTTGTTAGAAAACGGAGTAATCATCCGGGATATTCAAAATGAAGATAATTCGGCAGAGAAAGAGTTGGAGGACTATTTTAATATAAAATGATTATGATGAAAAAACACCTTTTTAAGTTATTTGCATTTATCATTGTAGCTATCAGTCTAAGTTCGTGCCGCACCTCCGCCCCATCCTATAATTATAGGGAGTTGGCAAAAGCAGCAATCAAACTAGGTGTCGACATCGACATGACAGACAATCACCACTTGTATGTGGAAGCCTCTAAATGGATAGGTGTACCCTATCGCACAGGTGGCGACACCAAAAGAGGTACGGACTGTTCGGGACTGACTTCGCAAATATATAAAAAGGTATATAAAACAAAATTGAGCCGCAGCAGTGACGAGCAGAAAGACAGAGACAGCCGGAGGGTAAGCAAACGGAATCTGAGAGAAGGAGATCTTGTATTCTTTTCCAGTCCCCGTTCACGCAGAAAAGTGGCACACGTGGGCATTTATCTGAAAAACAATAAATTCATTCATGCCAGCACAAGCAAAGGAGTAATCGTGAGCAGACTGAATGAAGATTATTATATGAAATACTGGATAAGCGGGGGAAGAGTGAAATAATTCTTTTAAAATTATTTGTCCATTCCAAACAGATTATGTACTTTTGTGCCCTGATTAGTCCGTGCAGGTAAAAAAGAGAATTTAAGTGATTAAAGTCCACCTACCGGAGAAAACCTGTAAATAAATAAAACAGATGTACGTAATTGTAGAAATTAACGGACAACAGTTCAAAGCTGAAGAAGGCAAAAAATTATTCGTTCATCACATCGAAAATGCTGAAAACGGTGCAACTGTTGAGTTTGACAAAGTGTTGTTAGTTGATAACAACGGCGAAATTAAAGTAGGCGCACCCACCGTAGAAGGTGCAAAGGTTGTTTGCGAAGTTTCTTCACACCTTGTAAAAGGCGATAAAGTTCTTGTATTCCACAAGAAAAGAAGAAAAGGTCACCGTAAATTGAACGGTCATCGTCAACAATTCACAGAGGTAGTTATTAAATCAGTTGTAGCTTAATCAATTAAAATTTAAGAAGAAATGGCACATAAGAAAGGTGTCGGTAGTTCTAAGAACGGCCGCGAATCAGAAAGCAAGCGATTAGGCGTAAAAATATTCGGTGGTTCAGCTTGCAAAGCAGGTAACATCATCGTTCGTCAAAGAGGAACTGAATTCCACCCGGGTGAAAACATCGGTATGGGTAGAGATCACACTCTTTTCGCTTTAGTAGACGGAACAGTAAGCTTCAAAACAGGACGCGCAGACAGAAGATATGTTTCTGTTATTCCTGCAACTGAGGCATAAGAAACAAAACAATATTTTTATTGTATTAGAAACCGCAATTCCAAGGAGTTGCGGTTTTTTGTTTTTAATACTCCCGGAATACCAAAACTTTACCATCGGTGTGAATAATAAAGTTATCTCCCTCGGCAACATTTAATGTTCCCTGCCACCAGTTGGTGAATACAGATAAAGGATAAACGAGCCCCTCGGCAGAAAGAGATGTACATCCCATATTGAAAACCGAAATATGATCTCCCTGATAGGATTGGAAAGAAGCTTCTCCATGTATGGGAGTAAATACTCCGTAATCTGTCAGCATCATTACTTGCGCCTGTTCCATGAAATCCACCAACAAACTGATGTTACCAAGCGTATGGTCTTCGCGCTTACCAGTTGCTCCGAGGATCACAATATCTGTCCTACCCTGTGACAAACAAAAACGAAAAGCTTTATTCAAATCATTAGTGTCTTGCTCTGCCTCACTATACACAAGGTCTGAATACATTTCCTTGATTTCCACAGATAAAGAGTCACCATCCCCCACAATAGCCGCCGGAATCCTGCCCAAAGCAATATAAGTATCGGCAGCACCGTCACAGCAAACAACAAAGGGACAAGCATCGAGCCACGCGAGAGGAAGCGCATGGGAAGGAAAATCTCCATTCGCAAGAATAATGGTAGACGGCACAAAGTGAATATCGGGAAAAGGATATTGTTTCATCTTAATTATCGGTTTTCATTATTCGTTTCCATTTCAAATAACCAAAGAATGCTATGATAGCATAAAGCCCATAGAGCACAGCAGTATAATCGAGTCCTTTATAAACATATAATCCGCAGGACACCACATCTACAACAAGCCACACAAGCCATTGTTCCAAATATTTATAAGCAAGCATCCACATAGCCACAAAACTGAGTGCAGTAGTAAAGCTATCCAACCACGGAACAGTGCTATCCGTGAAGCGAATCAACACCCAAGCTATAATGAGCAATAAAGCCATAAATGCTGCCGCCATCGGAACAATCAACTTCACGGGAGTATGAACAATCTTTCTCTCTTTAGCAGCAGAAGCATGACGCAACCACATTATCCAACCATAAACGCCTGCCAGAAGATAATAGGCGTTAATCCCGGAGTCGGCATACAAACCTGCTTCATAATAAATAACAATATAAACCGCAGGCATGATAATTCCCACAGCCCACAACCAGATGCTTACCTTATATTCAAGCCACAGATAAAGCAAACCAAGCAACACACCGACTATCTCAAGATAATTCATACAAACATCAAATTAATCCCGCAAAGATAAAGATTATAAGCAGAGAAATCACATCTTATATGAATTTTACCTATCTTTGTGCCTCATAAAAAGATACTCATAAAACTTTATAAAGACATGCTTACAATTAAAGTAATCACAGAAAAGACCGACGAAGTAATCCGCGGACTGGAAAAGAAGCACTTCAATGGAGCAAAAGAAGCTATTGATAAAGTGCTGGAACTGGATAAGAAAAGAAGAAATGCACAAAACCAATTAGATAAAAACCTCGCAGAAGTAAACTCTATCTCGAAAACCATCGGACAGTTGATGAAAGAAGGAAAGAAAGATGAAGCAGAAGCAGCGCGCAGCAAAGTAAGCGATATGAAAGAGGGCAACAAAGCCCTGCAAGCAGAAATGGATCAAGCGATTGCAGATCTTCAAGAGGTGCTTTACACTATTCCTAACATTCCTTATGATGAAGTTCCCGAAGGAACAAGTGCAGAGGACAATGTGGTGGAAAAGATGGGCGGAATGGAAACCGAACTTCCCAAAGACGCTCTCCCTCATTGGGAATTAACAAAGAAATATGACTTGATAGACTTTGACCTCGGTGTGAAAATCACCGGAGCAGGTTTCCCTGTATATAAAGGAAAAGGTGCACAATTACAACGTGCATTAATCAACTTCTTTCTTGATGAAGCACGTAAATCGGGCTATATGGAAATTATGCCTCCCACTGTTGTCAATGCAGCATCAGGCTATGGAACAGGTCAGCTTCCCGATAAAGAAGGACAAATGTATCATTGTGAGGTGGACGATCTTTATTTAATCCCGACAGCAGAAGTTCCTGTAACAAACATCTACCGTGATGTAATTCTGGATGAAAAGCAATTGCCTATCAAGAACTGTGCATATACACAATGTTTCCGTCGTGAAGCAGGTTCCTATGGTAAAGATGTGCGTGGATTAAACCGTTTGCATGAATTCTCTAAAGTGGAATTGGTTCGCATTGACAAACCCGAGCACTCTAAAGAATCACACAAAGAAATGCTAGATCATGTGGAAGGATTGCTTCAAAAGCTTGAATTACCTTACCGTATTCTCCGTCTTTGTGGTGGTGACATGAGTTTTACTTCGGCTCTTTGTTTTGATTTTGAAGTATATTCTGAAGCACAGAAACGTTGGTTGGAAGTAAGTTCCGTTTCTAACTTTGACAATTATCAGGCAAATCGTTTGAAGTGCCGTTACCGCAATGCAGATAAGAAAACCGAACTTTGCCACACATTAAATGGTTCTGCACTTGCTTTACCGCGCATCGTTGCTGCACTACTTGAAAACAACCAGACACCCGAAGGCATCAGAATTCCAAAAGCACTAGTTCCTTACTGCGGTTTCGATATAATCGATTAAAACAGAGATTCTACAATATAAAAACAAAAGACGACAGGATTCAACTTCCTGTCGTCTTTTGTTTTTATAAAAGTTCCTTTCATAAAATTACAAACCGGCGTTTCAAGACCTCTGAAACAGGATTATAAAAATAACGTTTAAATTAAGTCAACAAAATCACACCATTCACATTTTTATCATTATAATTGCAATCGAAATGGTAAAGATATTGAAGTTCATATTATTCTGTGCAGTAATTGTTGTAGGAGTAAACCAGACAAAAGCAATGGCACAAGTAACACTTCCTTTGGAAAATGTTACTTCAATAGCTCACATATCCAAACAGGAAGGAACCATAAACAGCAACTACAAGAAACTTTGCACGGATGATGAAAATCTTTCCGGACTTCATGCAACCGAACAATTCATCAACGATGCTCTTTTGCCCTCCAATACTTCTTATCGTGGAGGTTATCTGAATAAGTCATTTAAGCTATCAGCTATTTTTCAGGCATTATGCACACTTGAAGCGCAAGCTATTCATGAAAAGAGCAAAAGATTTGATTCCAACAACAGCTTCAACAGGTTTACAGGTCAAAACTATGTCTACTTGTATAAACATATTCTGATTTAGCCTTTTTTTATTTTCACCCCATACCGTAGCATTGCATATATCATATTTAAAGATATAGGCATGGCTTAGTGTATTCATTTCCATTCTAATCAAAAAATTACTTCTTAAAGATATTAACTTTTCGCTGTGACAGCGCAAAGATAATTTTTATGAAATTGATGAAGAGTAACACTTATGATATAAAGTTTTTCAATTGTGTGTCTGAAATAATGATTAATCATAAGTACCTCTACTGACTTTCATAATAATATAATACGTGTTTTTTTAGTTTATAGGCGTGCATCTTGGTTCATTACCGGGGTGTACGTCTTAGTTTATGGAAATAATACCGGTATTATTTTGTAATCCATCATAATACGATTACCTTTGCGGAGATATGTTAATTATCAATATGAAAGCAACAAGGCGACAATTATAATACATTTTACTTAATATGAATAAAATTATATCTAAAGAACACTTTTCTGAAAAAGTATTCAAGTTAGAGATAGAAGCACCTTTAATTGCCCGTTCACGTAAAGCAGGGCATTTTGTTATTGTGCGTGTAGGAGAAAAAGGGGAACGTATGCCGTTAACCATCGCAGCAGCCGATACACAAAAAGGAACCATTACATTGGTTGTACAAGAAGTGGGACTCTCATCTACCAAGCTTTGTCAACTGAAAGTTGGAGATTATATAACAGACGTGGTAGGTCCATTGGGACAAGCTACCCATATTGAAAACTTCGGGACTGTGGTTTGCGCCGGAGGTGGTGTAGGTGTAGCTCCGATGCTCCCTATCGTTCAAGCCTTGAAAGCAGCAGGAAATCGCGTAATCACCGTACTTGCCGGAAGAAATAAAGACCTGATTATCCTTGAAAAAGAAATGCGCGAAAGCTCGGACGAAGTTATCATCATGACTGATGATGGTTCTTATGGGCGGAAAGGATTGGTGACCGAAGGTGTGGAAGAAGTAATCAAACGCGAAAAAGTTGATAAATGTTTCGCCATCGGTCCTGCAATCATGATGAAATTTGTGTGTTTGCTGACCAAAAAATATGAAATTCCAACAGATGTTTCGCTCAACACCATTATGGTAGACGGAACAGGTATGTGTGGCGCATGTCGTATCACCGTAGGAGGAAAAACAAAATTCGTTTGTGTAGACGGTCCCGAATTTGACGGACACCAAGTAGACTTCGACGAAATGTTGAAGCGCATGGGTGCATTCAAGGAAGTGGAACAACAAGAAATACATAAACTCGATCATCCACAAGTATGTGAAGCAACAAAGAGCCTTGCAGACCGCAATGCTCCTTGGCGTGAAGAACTGCGTAAAAGTATCAAAGCAAAAGAGCGTACATCTATTTCGAGGGTACACATGAATGAACTCGATGCCGAATATCGTTCACATATACGCAATGAAGAAGTAAATCAGGGACTTACCAAAGAGCAAGCTATGACAGAAGCAAAACGTTGTCTTGACTGTGCCAACCCATCTTGTATGGAAGGTTGTCCCGTAGGTATTAACATACCTTCATTCATTAAGAACATAGAACGCGGAGAACTACTCGAGGCTGCCAAAGTACTGAAAGAAACCAGTGCGCTTCCTGCTGTTTGCGGACGTGTATGCCCACAGGAGAAACAATGTGAATCAAAATGCATCCACTTGAAAATGGGTAAAGAGGCTGTTGCCATCGGTTACTTGGAGCGTTTTGCAGCAGACTACGAACGTGAAAGCGGTCAAATTTCCGTTCCTGAGATTGCCGAGAAAAACGGAATTAAAATAGCCGTTATCGGTTCGGGACCTGCCGGACTTTCGTTTGCAGGAGATATGGTTAAGTATGGTTACGATGTTACTGTATTCGAAGCCCTGCATGAAATCGGAGGTGTATTGAAATATGGTATTCCTGAATTCCGTTTGCCAAACAAGATAGTCGATGTAGAAATTGAGAATCTTGCAAAGATGGGTGTTACATTCATTAAAGACTGTATCGTAGGTAAAACAATCAGTGTAGAAGACTTAAAAGCAGAAGGATTCAAAGGCGTATTTGTTGCATCAGGAGCAGGACTTCCTAACTTTATGAACATACCGGGTGAAAACTCTATCAATATCATGTCATCTAACGAGTATCTTACCCGTGTGAACCTGATGGATGCAGCCAATCCCGACTCTGACACCCCGGTTGCTTTTGGAAAGAACGTTGCTGTTATCGGAGGTGGCAACACAGCTATGGACTCTGTACGTACCGCTAAACGTCTGGGTGCAGAACGTGCCATGATTATCTACCGTCGTTCCGAAGAAGAAATGCCTGCCCGTATCGAAGAAGTGAAGCATGCCAAAGAAGAAGGAATCGAATTCCTTACTTTACATAATCCTATCGAATACCTTGCCGATGAAAAAGGGCGTGTAAAACAGGTTATTCTGCAAAAGATGGAACTTGGAGAACCGGATGCTTCAGGTCGCCGCAGCCCCGTAGCAATACCGGGAGCTACCGAAACTATCGACATCGACCTTGCTATTGTCAGCGTAGGTGTATCTCCCAATCCTATTGTACCAAGTTCTATCAAAGGATTGGAAATGGGTAGAAAAGGAACGATTGCAGTAGATGACAATATGCAGTCTTCTATTCCTATGATTTATGCAGGAGGTGATATTGTTCGCGGTGGTGCAACCGTAATTCTCGCTATGGGCGACGGACGCAAGGCAGCGGCAGCCATGAATGAGCAATTAAAAAAGTAAAACTTACTTAGATAGTAATAAAAAACGTCCCGTTGTTTCAATGTAAATGATGGGACGTTTTTTACAAACGACCTTACGTTTTGAGTGCAACGCAAGGTCGTTTTTTTATCAATAGTTCAGCCACAACTTAAAAGAAGAAATCTTTTCTTTACTGATTATAATTTTATCCTTAAAAGCCGGAACAACCTGAACGATAGCCTTACCAAGAAAATAAGGTTCAATACGTTGGATAGAATCTATACTTAATATCATCTGACGATTAGCACGGAAAAACACATCCGGATCTAATTGCTCGCATAATTTATCCAAAGAAAAATCTATCATATACTCTTTACTTTGATATGTAATTGCAAAAGTTATCTTATTCTCAAAATAGAAATAAGCAATATCACTCACCTTCAAAGTAAATAATTTATCATTGCCAGAAATAAGAAAGCGGGTGCGATATTTCTTTGCCGGAACTGATAAACTTTTTAGCACACCCAATAACTCATTTTGCTCATTGAACTCCTGAAAATATTTTGTTGTGAGAGATTCAAAACGAAACAATGTATCAACCAACCGTTCCTCGTGAATAGGTTTTAATAAGTAATCAATACTATTTACGGCAAACGCCTGTACGGCATATTCATCATAAGCCGTGGTAAAAACAATCATACTTTTCGGCTTTGCCTGTTCTATAAACAGAAAAGAATTACCATCTGTCAACTGGATGTCTAAAAACAAAATGTCCGGATGAGGATTATTGGCAAACCATTCAACCGATTCCTCTATACTTCCGGGCAAAGTTATTATTTCCCAATCAGGACGAAGTGATACCAACATTTGATGCAGCAATCGTGCAGCAGGTATCTCATCTTCTATAATTACAGCCTTTATCTTATTCATAGAGTAACGGTATTTTTACAGTAAAAGTAGTCCCGTCATTTATCACAACAATATCCTTATTACAAAGTAAATGATAACGTTCGGAAAGGTTTTTAAGTCCCCTACCCGACGGCACCGCATTTTTCTTCAGTCTAATTTCATTCTTCATCACTAACATATTTTTTTCCTTATCGTGCAATAGAAAAACAGTCATTGGACATTTGCAATTAATAGCATTATGCTTGATAATATTCTCAGCAAGTAATTGGAGTGTCAAAGGAGGAACCTTCATTTCCCACAACATCTTTTCCACCTGATTATCTAAACAAATACAATTACCTAATCTTACTTTATGAAGAAATAAATATGAATCAAGGAAAACGAGTTCGGAACGTAATGATACAAGCCGCTGTTCCTGACATTGCAATATATAACGGTAAACATCAGATAAATGCTGAGTAAATAATTCCGCATTAACAGGACTGTATCGTATTTCAGAAATCAGAGTATTCAGACTATTAAACAGAAAATGAGGATTTAACTGGCTTTGCAAAGCTACATAACGTGCTTTCATTGAATTTTCTTCAAGCCGGGAATTTCGTTTATACAACACAATAATATGACGATAGAAATTATTCACCATGGCAAGGCTTACCACAACCATTTCCACCAACCAGATTACAACCAGCATCCTTATCCCCGAAGGCTTTACATACCAAGGATCGGGTACATCTATCAGCCACTTGACAATGAGTAACAACAAATAATTAATTAAAAACAGAAAAATAGCTATACCAATTCCGTAAACAAGCATTTGTCTTCGTTTTGCCGACAGGTATATATAATCATTTTTCAGCCATTCGTTAATCTTCATCAGGCAAACTCCGATTCCATTAAATACCAATACCACATAAAGAAATGCCCAAGGAGACGTGAGACTGGCATTAACTCTCGGTAATTCTGTGTATATAACAAGGAAAAGGTATGAAAAACATCCCATCCCACTATAAAGCAGAATATTAAACAGTTGACTATATTTGTTACGAATTAACTTCATGACCTCAAATTCACATATCACAAAGATATAATTTAAAACTGATATATGCCTAAGGCCCTGATAAATTCCGAACGGGCTGCCTGAGCATTTAAGCGAGATTGTACATGATTTATTTCTGCTGTTTGATAGTAAATTTGTGCATCAAGCACTTCGGCTATCGAAATTTTTCCTTCTTTATATCTGTCAAAAGCCATGTTTTCATTCTCTTTGGCTTTTTTCAAAGAACTCTCGGTCAAAGTCACCCTCTCTGCTGCCTGACTGTATGAATAATATGCAGAATTTATCTCCAGATTAATGTTATCATTTATCTTACCATAGTTTTCTTTTGCCATACCTACCCGATAACGTGATGCCTGCTTCTCATTCTTTCTTTTTCCCCACTCAAAAAGCGGAACACTAAGTTTGGCATATACGGCATAATTAGGATCAAGATCTGATTTAAAATTATATCCCGGTGAAGAGTAGCTCCCATCAATCCCGATATAAAACTGTGGCAAGAACTTTGAATCATTTAGTTTTAACGCAGACTCCTGAATAAAAATTTTACTTTCTGCCATCTTTAGTTCCGCACGGTTTGAGGGAGCATTCTCCATATACACAACAAGTTCTTTCACCGATAAAGTATTCGGTATGGCTGTATCTATTCTCATTTCGCTATCAAAAGAAACACCGGCAAATGAATTAAGCGAAAGGCGTGCCACTTCATAATTATTCTGTGTTTGCATTCTTTGATAACTGGCTTCGTTAAGTTTCACTTCTGCCATCAGCAGATCATTCCGGTCTACTAACTCCACTTCCACGCGCTCACGTACAATTTTAACCAATTCTTCGACTGCAGAATAATATTGCTTGGTTATGTCTGCCATTTCTCCCAAAGCAACGGTATTCCAATAACGCAAATCGGCTTCATAGCATACATTGGACTTTACCATTGCAGACTGATACATGGCAAGCCTGCTTTCCTCTTCTGCCATTTTTGATACCTCGCGAATTTTACCTCCCATGTAAATGGGTTGTATCAGCGATAGAGAAGCACCGTATTTTGTATCACTGGCCTTAAAAGAAACCGGATTTTCCAGAGAAGGTAAATTGAGATTCAACTCCATCGGATCCCCAGTGTAGTTGAAGTTTGCACCGGCAGAGAGTTTAGGTTTGTAATCAGCTCTCGCCGATTTCTCCAATTCCTTGTTCAGCAATATATTTTGTTCAGAAGCCATCACATCCTGATTATATTGCAAAACTTTATTACGATAGTCTTCCAGCAACTTACTTTCCTGAGCACGAATCATTACCGAACACAATAACAAACCGATTACAATATCTATTTTCTTCATTTTCATTCCAACTAAGACTTTATTTTATAAAACATGGCATACAATGCCGGAGTAACAAACAAAGTGAGTAGCGTGGCAAATGTCAGACCAAACACAATGGTTACCGCCATTCCTCTAAAAGCTACATCAAAAAGCAAAGGAACCATTCCGAATATAGTGGTAGTGGCTGCCATCAGTACAGGACGGGTACGAGACACCGTTGCTTCCACTATTGACGTATAAAGTCCTATGCCACTGCGATATTGACAATTAATTTCATCAATCAGTACAATTACATTTTTAATAATCATACCTAGTAACCCTAACCATCCGGCTATGGGAAAGAAACCGAAGTCAAAACCAGTGAGCAGCATTCCCACCGCTACACCTATCAGTGACAAAGGAAGAATGCAGAGAATTATCAGAGGTTCTTTGAAGTTTCCAAACAAAGCAACCAGAATTACTATCAACATTAAAAAAGCCAAAGGAAAAAACTTAATTAATGCCTGTAATGCCTCGCTTTGGTCTTTATATTGAGCATCCCAAAAGAATGTATATCCTTGAGGTAATTGGATGTTCTCTATTTCTCTACGTATCTCCCCATGTACTTCCGCCATTGTATGACCGGGTTTTACCCCACACATAGCTGCCATAGACAACTGTCTGTTATATGTACGCATTTGTGGGTATTCCCAAGTTGTTTCTATCTGTTTTGTCACTTGTGAAAGCGGAGCCGATTTCTCTCCGTTCCAAATTGGAAAATCTTCTAAGAAGCTGCTGCTCATTTCTCCTTCCGTTTGCGATTTCAACAATACCGGAACTTTCTTTTCATTATCCCGATAAATACCCACAGGAGTTCCTTCTTCTATGGACTTTACAGATTCCATCATAGATGCTTTAGTTATACCTAATGCCCCTGCTTTGACGGGATCATAAACCGGACGGACCATTAACGACATCTTTCCCCACTCATTACGTGCATCTGCTACCTTTGGATTCTTATGCATCACATTGAGAGCCACATTTACTAAAGAATCCAATACAGCCGGATCGGGACCAAGAAAACGTGCTTCAATCATCGCCTCCGCCAAGGGGCTTAACTCAAATTTATTTACTTTAATCAACGGAGCCGGATATTTCATTCGAATAGAATCTTGTAATGATGACTGCAATTCACGTGCTTCTTTGGGCGTTTTACATTTCACTAGTAACTGGGCATAGTTGGACTGCGGTCCAAAAGCTATATTTGACAAATAATAGCGAGGCGGTGTACGTCCTGCATATGCCGAAACCATCTCGGTTTGCTCATGGCTACGAATATAATCAGCCATATCTGAAGCCAAGCCATCGGTTTCCTGAATACTTGTTCCCTCAGGCAACCACATGTCTACTGTAAAATATTGCTTATCCAAAGAAGGAACAAACACCTTAGGAATAAACTTAAAGCTCCATGCCGATAATACCAGCATTACAACCAACATACTTATCATTACGAACTTATGTTTAATGACATATCGTAAAGAAGTGCGAAAACGGTCATAGTATTTTCCTGAGAACAATGTCGCCTTCAATTCATCAGGACGTGGACGACGCACAAACTCTTGTATAAAAAAAGGAGTTTGTGTCAGAGCAAATATCCAACTGAACATCAGCGACACACCGATAACCACAACCAAAGAAGAAAGCAACTCACCTGTGATGTGCGGGGAATAATAGATAGGCAAGAACGTCAAAATAGCAATCACAGTAGCCGCTAACAGAGGGAGTGCAGTAGACGAGCAAGCTTTCATAATAGCCACTCGTTTACGCATTCCCCGTTGCATGTTTACCAAGGCAGAATCAGACACGACAATAGCGTTGTCTACCAGCATACCCATAGCAATAATTATAGCAGCCAGCGACATACGTTGCAAAGCAATACCGGAAGCAAACATGACTATTAGCGTAGCAAAAATGGAAAACACAAGACCACTTCCCACTAAAACACCATTCTTAAAGCCGATAAAGAATAACAGTATGGCAACTACTGTTATCACAGAAATAATCAAGTTCCATATAAATCCCTGATTGGCAACATCCGATTCATGTCCTTGATCATAAATAGAAGTCAGAGTATAACCCTCGGGCAATGTCTCTGATAATTTATCAACACTCTCTTTTATTGCCTCAGCCATATCTACCACATTTCCGGTAGGAACAGTAGAGATAGCAATCCCAAGAGCCGGTTTTCCATCTATACGCATAAGGTTGGATGGTGGAGTCTGGTAGCTTTCTGAAATATCGGCAATCTCGGACAAACAAAAATGCTCACCTGTGCGGGAAACAATAGTCAGGCTGCATATATCTTCCAATGAATAAAAATTCCCTGTGGATTCTATGCGAATGCGGTTTGTTCCGGTGGTAATTCCCCCTGCATCCACAACTTTATTCTGTCCTTCAAAGGCTTTCTTTATGTCAGTTGTAGTAATGCCGCAGTTTGACATAACCGAAGGACGTACCTTCACATCTATCACCGGAGTTTGTGTACCATATATATCGACCTTCGCTACATCCTTCACTTTCAGGAATTCATCTTTTATCAGTTTGGCGCAATCCTCCAATTCCCTGTATGTATGATTTTCCCCTGTCAGTCCGTAAAATACGCCGAGTACATCCCCAAAATCGTCATTTACAACAGAGGGACCTGCTCCGGCCGGCAGTTTTCCTTGTACATCATTAACTTTCCTTCGCAGCTTATCCCATAGCTGTTGCATCTCATCGGCACGGGTTTCTTTTTTTACGTAAACCGTAATTTTTGAAAGTCCCGCCCTGTTCTCTGTTTTCAAATAATATAATTCACCCAAAGACTGGATAGACTCTTCCAATACATCTGTTACTTGCGACTGTACTTCTGAAGGCGAGGCTCCGGGATATGATGTTAATACCAAAGCTTGTTTGATGGTGAAAGGGGCATCTTCCAGTTTTCCCATTTTAAGGTAGGAGTATAAACCACCCACAAACACCAGAGCTAAAAGTAAAATAGTAAACGACCTGTTTTTCAGGAAATATTTCACAAACTTATTCATACTTCCCTATCCTTGTATAGTTACTTCTTTATTTTCTGAAAGAAACAGATGTCCCGTAAGTACAATTTTATCTCCGGTTCCGACTCCCTCACGTATTTCAATCTCATTACCGTTTGCCAGATTTCCTATAACAACAGGAACTTTACTCACCCGATTATCATCACCAAGTTTCCATACATAAGAACCCATCTGTGGAGAATGGCAAATAGCTATCTGAGGAACGTATATAATATTTCCTGTCTTTTCCCGAGCAATATTCAGTAACATTCGTCCACTCATCCCACCTAGTAATTCGCCGGTGGAATTATTCAATATAGCAGTCAGCATAAACGAAAGATTGTTGGAGGTGGTACTCATAGACAGTTCAGTATCCAAAACATGAAATTCTTTATCAGGCATAGCATCAAAATAGATGGCAAGATTATGAGAGTTGTCTTCCTGTGGCTGTTTTCTCATTTTCATGGCTACCCCTTCAGGCAAGTAAGCCTCAACTTTTACTTTGGATAAATCGATAAAAGTAACAATAGGTTGAGACGGACGGACATCCTGATGACTTTCTACATAAACACTTTGTACATAACCATCAAAAGGGGCCACCAAACGGGTGTCTTCCAACTCATTTTGTGCCGTTTCAAATGCAGCTTTAGCGATGGCAAGATCCGATTTTGCCTTTTCATAACTACTGCCCGAAACATTATTCTTATGGTATAAAGCCTCTATTCTGTTATATTCAGAATTAGTTTGATGATAAACAGCCTCAGCTTTATTCCTACGGATAATAAAATCACGATTGTCAATCGAAGCAATTATATCGCCTTTACGAAAAAAACGGCCCGATTGAACATCAAACCGGAGTATAGGTCCTCCTACACGGAAAGATAGATCCGTTATCCGGTAAGGTTTTGAAATAAATGTAAACTCCCGCTCGCCATTATTCACTGAGGGTTCCGCATGAAATACTTGTACTGTCATAGGAGGTTCATTTTCTTTCTCTTTTGTTTTGCTACATGCTGTCAAAAAAGCGAACAAGCAAAAACACATTAATATTCTCATTACTTTTGTCGTTTTTTAAGATTCACGGCAAAAGTAAACAAGCATATTAATCAAGAAAGATTTTATTTCTCGAAGCGGAAATTCAAATGATCAAAGCGGAAATTTCAAGAATAAATAATCATACTACTTATGCAGCCAAATGGAAAGAACCTTTCTTTTGACCACCAGAATATTAATAAAGGAAACAATCACAAAAAGCAATATTCCTGCAATCAACGCAGCCCATATACCTCCCGTAGCCATTTGAGGATAAAGCATAGTTATTACACCCAGATAATAGCTCCTTATCCAGCAAACCAACCCGATAGCCAAAAGCAGGACAAGCAAATTGAGAAACAATGTCAACATTTGATAAGGCAAAGCTACTTTTACCGGGCTGTAACCTATCAACAACAGATTTTCAAGTTTTGTGGTATTCTTTTGCAAAAGCAAATAGATGCTCAGCATCAGAATATAGAATGAAAGAATACTGATAACCAATCCTACGCCTAAGACGATTCCGATAATCAATTTCAAGAAATAAGCAGTTTTTCCTGCATCCAGCTTATTGTCTTCCGTTTCATACCCTTTCTTTTGTATAAACTTGGCAATAGACTCATCTGCCGGATTATTTACTTCCACAATCAAGCGGGATGATTCAGCTTTGGCATCGGGAGCAAATTCGCGGTTTGCCCAATTCATAAATATTTCGGGCACAAGAATCGTATTCAACCGATTGGAAAACCCTACAATATTTCCTTTATATATCTCTGATTTACCATTTCCCCTCATCTGCACATCCAGTTGAATCAACCCCATTACTCCTTCCGATAATTTGGGAAGACTTCTCGATTGTGCGAAACCAAAATTATAAAGGTTAAGGTAATTGCGCGGAATAATAATCGGAATAGTACGACTGCTTTCATCGAACTTCCATTTATCAAGACTGACGTCCACATACTCATCCGGGACAGATTCAAAAAACATATCGGTAGAGATATGTATGCCTGCCGACTCCATTCCCAATCCTGCAGAAACCTTGAACTGTGAAGGTTGAAAAGCGCCTACACTCTTAGTAAACGACTGTTTCTTTAATTCTTTTATTTCATCTTCGGTGAAAGCATTACTTTTACCTACCAAAGAACCTAATGTACTGATCTTCTTTGTGAGGATTATATAATCTTTCTTCATGAAACTGTCTCCATCGGTAAAGACGGGAAGAACATCTTTGTAGAATTGCAAACCGAGCAAAACAATCATCATACCAAAAAGGTTGGCAAAGAAAAAGCCCGCCAACTGCGGCAGACTGATATGTTGACGTAAGAGTTTCCAGACAAGTCTCATAATTTCATTGTTTTAGTATAGTTCAGGCTGATATGTTTACCTATGGAAGTAACGATAATGCCTGCACCTTGTTTAGTTGCTTCCTGCATCAATAATTCTCCCATAATGCGACCGTTGTTTTCATCCAAGTGGCTGATAGGTTCATCCAGAAAAATAAAATCGCAGGGCTGACACAAAGAACGTATCAACGCAACACGCTGTTGCTGACCGAATGACATTTTACCTACTTTCGCATCTAACTTATCCTCAATACCCAAAGCTGTGAAGAAAGCTATAATCTCTTTTTTCGATTTATAACCTGTCAAGCTGTTTTTCAGTTGCACGTTCTCCAACGCAGAAAGTTCGGTAAACAAGCGCAAATCCTGAAATAACATACTCAAATGTTTCTTTCTTATTTCCACCCACTGCGGCACGGTGAAGCCTTTTATATTTATGCCATCAAAACAAATAATCCCCTGATAATCGTTACGATAGCCATAAATAAAACTGCAAAGAGAAGATTTGCCTGTTCCGGATGCCGCTTCTATCAGGTAAGTTTCTCCTTTCTGAAAATCAACGTTCCTGTGCCAGACATCTGAGTCTATACTATCCCTGTCAGCAAAAACATTGGGTAAAGTCTGTTGTAGGTTGATGTTATTCATCTTTATAAAATTAAAAGTTGAGAGCCGGTTACCCAACTCCCAACTTAAATGATATTAGAAAGCTCCCGAAAGCTTCTCTACTTCTTCGCAAATCAATTGCAATGCATTTATATCTTTATTATTCAAAATAATATTCATGCCGCCTGTCTGATTCATTTGTCCGGATAAGTCAATATAAGAAACCAAAGACAAGATAGATTTAGCCATCTGACCTTTCTGACCGCTCATGCCAATCAACATGCCTACCATTGGGTTCTGCATAATACTGTTTACGTTTAGTGCAACGAAAGAAACCGAATTCTTCACTCCCGATGCCCAAGGAGCCTTTGTCATCGGATCGGATACCGACTTACCGATATTCTTATAAGTAGCTTCATCCGTAGTTATGTATAAATGATTTTTAGCCATACCAAAATAAACATTCATACCCTGTGCACTTATCATATAGTCGTTTTCGCCATTTTCTTTAAAAGTGCCGCCCATGCCTGCAACCATCTCCTTATAAGTAAGAAGAGTTTTCAAAACATAATCGTCTTTCATTTCTGCATAAGCAGTGATAGCCGGAGTTCCCTGAGCAGAAAGACCTGTTAATCCCACTGAAATATCACCATTGAAAGAACCGATTAATTTCTCCCAATCAAGAGGAATCTGCGCAAGAGCTTCTTTAATCTTAGCCACTTTTTGAAAATAAGCATAAACTCCCTCACCCTTCACGTTCATTGCCATATAAAACATGGTAGAAGCCGGGAAGAAATCAGAGAAAGTACCTTTTATGTCGGAACACATCGTTGAGTTTTCTTCATAAAGTTTCTTTAATTGTTCATTTTCCGTATAATTGCTAACCCCAAGTGCAATCTTTCCTTTTTCAAAGTTTAAAGTATAAATCAAATTCATATCCTTCAAGTTCACTCCTTCGGGCATAAAACCATTCATTTCAGAAATAGGCATTCCCTGTGCTCCATTAAGAGCCGAAGAAGCATTCATCAAAGCATCCATAGAAAGATAAGTAGCCATGTCTACTTTCTCTCCTTCCATTTTCTGGAAACCTTTATTTGCACTCATACTTTTGTCGGCAGTCTGTGACATCCATCCGATAACTTTTTCTACTGCATTGGAATGAGCATAAATGACCAATGCTTTTTCATTGAAAGCTAAAGTTGCCTGTCCCGAAATTTCAGTAACGAAACATCCGCTCTTTTCTTCCAAAGGTTTCGTTATCTGTTGTTTTTCAAGCAAAGCAAACATATCCTTCAATTTGCTTACATTAGAAACTCTTGCAAGAAAAGAAGGCACAAACTTTGCCCCTGTACAGAAAACATAAACTTTATCATCCACTGAAAGCCCCGTTTCATCCGGGTTCTTCATTATTTTTTCCACTTGTGAGAATGTTTCGCCATCCAAACCATTCTTAAATGCATCAATCACCTTATCTCTCGAATCATCTTTTACTCCGGATTTCTGAGCCAAAGATTTAACATCAAGCGATACAACCATTGAAGCATCAGCCGGAATTACATTTGTGTACTCCACACTCTTGGAGCAAGAAGCTACCAACATCACCAATGCCACCAGCATTGACAAAGAAAAGAACAAATTCGTTTTTTTCATAACCTTATATAAATTAATAATTATTGATTCATTAAATTCATTGTATGACAAGCCACTAAAGCCGCCGTCTCTGTACGCAATCTTGATTTACCCAAACTGATAGGGACAAAACCGTTCGCCAAAGCCTTTTCCACTTCTTCGGGACTAAAATCTCCTTCCGGACCAATCAAGACCAAAGCATTCTCCCCTTTGCGCAGAACATCTTTCAACAAGGGCTTTTCTCCCTCATAGCAATGAGCGATAAACTTTTGTCCTTTAAAGTCTTTTGCGATAAATTTATCAAAATCCGTCATTTCATTTAAAACAGGAAGATATGCCTTAAGTGACTGCTTAATGGCGGAAACCAATATTTTCTCTATTCTTTCCGTCTTTATGACTTTCCTTTCGGAAAAACGGCAATTCAGAAAAGTAAGTTCGTCGAAACCTATCTCGGTAGCCTTTTCGGCAAACCACTCGTTACGATCCATATTTTTAGTAGGCGCCATAGCAATATGCAAATGGCAAGGCCAAAACGGAATTTGCTCCGTTTCTTCCACAATATCCACCATGCAGCGCTTTCCCGCAACTGCACTTATCACGGCTTTGTAAAAAAATCCTTTTCCGTCGGTCAATACAATCTCATCACCGATCTCCAACCGCAACACACGCACACAGTGCTGTGCTTCTTCTTCGGGCAACTCGGCTTTCGCCTTTATATCCGGCGCATAAAATACATGCATAAGTCTATTTACGTCAGTTACTCAATTCTTTATCTTTAACATCCTCTTCATCGCTCTCTTCACGTTGCTTTATTATGTCCCGCAAAGCAGAAGCAAGCTCGTAATTTTCATCTTCCACCGCTTTCTTCAAAGCTTTTTTCATAGATTCAATGGAATCATCATCCATTTCCACTTCAAACATCTCCTCGGAGACAACCACTCCTTCTGCATTCATTATATCTTCTGTTGTGTATATGGGAGCATCAAACCTGAGAGCCAACGCCACAGCATCGGAAGTACGGGAATCCATTTGAAAGACCTCACCATCCTTTTCCCAATAAAGATAGGAAAAGAAAACTCCCTCAACCGCTTTATAAATGAATACTTCTTTCAAGGAAGCCTGAAAAAGTTCGGCAAAACTCACAAACAGATCATGAGTGTAAGGTCGGGGAAAGTTCACCTTTTTCAGTTTCAAAGCAATAGATTGAGCTTCGATCACTCCAATAATGATAGGAAGCTGCCTTTTTCCACACACTTCTTCCAACACCAAAGCATAAGCATTCGCCTCCGCCTGGCTATTTGATATTTCCAAAACCTTTAACTCTATCTTTTTATCCATTATATGAAGAACGTTTGATTTTATTTCAATGTTTGCGAAGTGTGTTTATATTTAAAAACTATGGCAAACAAAACCCCGATAGCCAAAGCGTAAGCGGCAAAAATCATCCAGATAGATGTCCACTCGCGGCTCACCAGCATACCATCGGCATACACGGAAAAAGCATCTACCACCGCACCGCTGGCATAGCCGCCAATCACAGCTCCCAAACCATTTGTCATCATAAAAAACAATCCCTGCGCACTGGCTCTGATAGCCGGGTTAGCTTCCTGTTCAACAAACAACGAACCCGATACATTGAAGAAATCGAAAGCCATACCATATACTATCATTGACAAAATAAGCATCCACAATCCTGTGCCCGGATTACCCAAGCCGAACAATCCGAAACGGAATACCCAAGCAAACATGCTGATGAGCATCACTTTCTTTATTCCAAAGTGTTTCAGGAAGAACGGGATGGCTAATATAAAGAGTGTTTCAGACATCTGGGAAATAGATAAAAGAATAACCGAATGCTTTACTCCGAACGAGTCTGCATATTCCGGTATGGAAGCAAAGCTACCCAGAAACAAATCTCCGTATGAGTTGGTTATCTGCAAAGCAGCACCCAATAACATGGAGAAGAGGAAGAAAATAAACATTTTCCTCTTTTTGAAAAGTACGAATGCGTCCAGCCCGAAAGCAGAATACCAATTTTTACTTTCTGTTTTTGCCGGAGGACAAGCAGGAAGTGTAAACGCATACAGCCCTAATACCAATGCAGAAACAGCACTTACATAAAGCTGTGCACTGGAGTTCTTAAATCCGGTAAGATCCACCGCCCACATAGCACAAATAAATCCGACAGTCCCCCACACACGTATGGGAGGGAAATCTTTGATAATATCGCACTTATATTGTTCCAAAGCATTATAAGAAACCGTGTTGGTAAGAGCCAAAGTAGGCATATACACCATCAGATTCAGCAACATCGCCCAATACATTTGATCATAGGTTGTAGCAGTAGAAGCATAAAAAAGGAAACAGGCACCAAGCAAATGACAGATGCCGTAAAGACGTTCCGCATTAACCCACTTATCAGCGATAATACCTGCAATTCCGGGCATAATCAAGGAAGCGATACCCATTGTTGCAAATATGGCACCTATCTGACCGCCTTCAAAGTGCAATTCTCTTCCCATATATCCACCCAGAGAAATCAACCAAGCTCCCCACACAAAGAATTGCAGGAAGTTCATAATTATCAAACGATATTTAATGCTCATAATTCATTAATCTTTTTATATGTGTTTTTCCTTAAATATAATATATTTATACAGTTTACAAATGTATGTAAATTATTTGGGAAAGCAGGACTTAACACAGGGTTATTTTAAAATCAAGTTCCTTTAAATACAGTTTTCTACTTTTACCTTCAAATGTTCATCTGATATTTAGTTATCTTGTTATAAGTGAGTTGCGATGAACGTTTAACTTTTCCAATATCCACTTTATCTTCACTTTTATATTCATTTTTTATATACGTTGCTTTCAAAAGAAAAATAAGGAAATACTGTAAACTGCTGTACTTTTGTGCACCTATTTTTACCCTAAAATTTGGAAATTACAGAAATATTTCGTATATTTACAGTATGAATGAAATGCCAAAAGCCTACGGTTCTGTTCATAAAATCCCTCTCTAACCCAAGTTACACTACGTCTTCTCGCCGGTTACTGTACAGTAACTACCGAGTTACTGTACACCGTCTCGCCTGTCAGTGTACACTGACTCACTTAAATGTCCCGTCGTTTTCTCTTAATTGTCCTTATGTTTTTTTTAAATGACCTGTTGTTTTCAATTAAACATGCTGTTGATTGAAATAAATCTCCCTACATTTATCATTGTCAACCTGATCGGCAATACAAATGAACCATGAACATAAAATGAAGATAAAGTGGACATTAGGAATGTTAAATGTTCACTGTATCTTCTTTGTAATGAACCTGCTAAATGTTAAATGGACATTTGAAGGTAAAATTCTGAAAATCATTATTTAAGTCTGAAAATAACTTAGATATTTCCCTATTTACTTTTACCACTTTAAATTTCACTATTTCATTTTTTTGTTATACTTTTGTAGACATACCGTATTGTAAATATTAGTTAAGAATAATACAAATATAACAACGGCATACCATACATAACTAAAAATATGGAACAGATGGAGCAGAATGAAAAGGTATCCAATGAAGATGAGAATACTTCTTTTGAAAAAGAAATATCCGAATTAATAGAAGAAAAGGTTTTATTTACCGAAAACGTCTATGCCCGTTTGCCGATGGGAATAGAAATTTATGATACCACAGGTGTTCTACGAAGCATTAATGACTATGCACTACGCATATATGGAGTAGCCGACAAAAATACTGTTATAAACAAAGTTAACCTTTACAAAAGCCCTTACGTTGACGAAGAACTCCTGGCAAAAATAAAATCCGGAGAAGATATTTCTTTAAAATTTGAATATGACTTTGACCGTATCAACGATGATGCTTATTATGAAAGCAGCAATAAAAACTCCATGATTTATGAAGTCAAGATAATCGGGATATGGAATAAAGAAAAAAAAGTCATCGCCCACATGCTGATCACCAACGATGTGACTGCTATGAAAGAAGCAGAATTTCACACCGAAGAAAACAAGAAAAATCTGGAAATGGCAATGGATGCCGCCAAAATGTCTTCGTGGGTATATGATGTACATAAAAAAAAGTTCAGTCCTTTACATGGAGAACCCATTGTAAAAGATACCATGACATTGCAAGAACTGTTGGACAAATTGCCCTCACAAGACAGTTCCCTGCTAATGCAACTATTTTCACAATTAATCAACAAAGAAATCCAACACGGCAACATAACATTACGCTTTTTCAACGAACAGGAAAACCAATACCGCTATTACGAAAGCAGGATGCGTTTATCCACCGAGCACAGGGGAAAGCTGCAAATCGTGGGAACAGAGATAGATGTCACGGAAAAACTGCAGATGGCGAAGAAGACACAAGACTTAATAGCCAAACGAGAGTTGGCAATGCAGATAAGCGGTATTGTTCATTGGGATTATGATGTACGTACCGGTCTGTTTGAATCTCATAATGATCCTATCAACGATTATGCAAGCGAAAAGCCGATAACCATCCAGGAATACATGGAGGTATTGCATATGGAAGACTATTCCATATTTAATGATTTTATACAATCTCTGAAATCGGGTAAAAATACAACTTTGAATCTTACTTGCCGCATCAAGACAAAATACGATAATACATGGCAATATTGCAACATTACCGGCATTCCTTTTGAACATGACGAAGATGGCAATATTATACAATATACAGGTTTCAGGCAGGATATATCCAAAATCCATCAACTGAATGAAGAGATCAGGGAGCGAAACTATAAAATGGAACTCACGTTCAAAACCGTTGGTATGTCTTACTGGGATTTCGACGTCAAAAGTAAACTGTTCAAAGCCTTCAATGAACCAGTCAATGACTTTAACCCCGATAAGCTGATTACTCCCGAAGAATTTTTGGCTGCCGCACATCCCGATGATGTAAATTGTGTCCAAGAATATATTGACCATATGCTTCAAGGAGCGGACAAGGATTTCAATTTCAAATACCGTTCCAAAACCAAATGGGACAAAGAGTGGCAATATTATGTAATTACAGGCATACAGTCCGAAAGAGACAGGAAAGGAAAAGTAGTCCGCTACACCGGTATCCGGTTCAACAATACCAAATGGGAGAAAGTAACCAAAGAGTTGAAAGAACTAAAAGAGAAAGCCGAACTTTCCGACCGTCTTAAATCTGCTTTCCTTGCCAATATGAGCCATGAAATACGCACTCCTTTGAATGCAATCGTGGGCTTTTCGGAATTGATGACAAGCTGTGAAGACCAAGAGGAGAAAGAAGAATATATGGAAATTATCCAATCCAACAACGAGTTGCTATTACGACTAATCAACGATATTCTCGATCTTTCCAAAATAGAATCAGGCATCCTCGAGCGTAAGAGAGAGGAATTCAACCTGGCAAAAGTATGCAACGAATTATATACAATGATCCAGCCGAAGATTACAAATCCCGACGTACAATTCCTCATGGACGAATCTGTGCCGGATTGCTGGATTTTCTTGGATCGCAACCGTCTCAAACAAGTGTGGATGAATTACCTGACCAATGCAATAAAATGCACCAAGTCGGGATATATCAAAATGGGATATTCAATTGTAAAAGGCGGCATACGGTTCTATGTGGAAGACTCGGGAGTGGGTATTCCGAAAGAACTGCAAAACAGGGTATTCGGCCGATTCCAGAAACTTAATGAATTTGCACAGGGAACAGGACTAGGGCTGGCAATCTCAAGAGCTATTATCGAAGCAGCAGGCGGAGAAGTGGGTTTCTCCTCTATCCCCGGTTCCGGTTCTACTTTCTGGGCTTGGATACCATGCAATATAGATATTAGAGAAAGTGAAAATACAGTGAATCCCCAATTCTCAAAACGGCAGTTACCTTTGAACGATGCAGATAAAGAAGCTTTGAAGATTCTGGTTGCCGAAGATAACGATAGTAACTACCTGTTGGTAAAACACATCCTTAAAGATTACAATCTTACCCGGGTACAGAATGGTGTGGATGCCGTTGAGAAGGTTCGCAACGAAAAATTCGACTTCGTTCTTATGGATATGAAAATGCCTATTATGGGAGGATTGGAAGCAACCCGAAAAATCAGGGAATTCAATACGGGGATTGAAATTATTGCACTTACTGCAAATGCTTTTGATTCTGACAAGGTTAGCGCCATTGATGCAGGATGTAACAGTTTCTTAGCAAAACCATTGAAGAAAAAACAATTACTTGAATTATTCTCCATAAAATAAGAAGCAATAAGGGCAAAAAAAATTGGCATATCCGTCACGGACAACCAATCTTTGTTAACCTTAAATCTAATACCATGAAAAACACAGTGCAAATATATGGACTTTTATGTTATGCAACATACTTTAGTACCATATATCTGCTTGTTATTAACCTTATTTAATATTTGTCTTTTATTCAACATACAAAACAAGCCCTTTCAGATACTCTCCTTCAGGGTGATAGATATTTACCGGATGGTCTGCCGGTTGAGTCAACTGATGCAAGATGCGTACGCTTCTACCCGACAAAGCGGCGGCAGTAAACACTGCCGTACGGAAGTTTTCTTTTGTCACAACCTGAGAACAGGAGAATGTAAACAAGATTCCTCCCGGTTTAATCTTCTCAAAAGCTTTTGCATTCAGTTTACGGTATCCTTGCAGTGCATTTCTCAAAGCATCTTTATGCTTGGCAAAGGCGGGCGGATCGAGAATAATCAAATCATATTGGTCACCCATGCGGTCGAGATACTTAAATGCATCTTCGGCAAAGGCTTCATGGCGTTTATCACCCGGAAAGTTCAGCTCCACATTCCTGTTGGTAAGTTCAATAGCTTTAGCGGAACTATCTACAGAATGAACCAGTTCAGCTCCTCCCCTCATAGCATAAAACGAAAAGCCACCTGTGTAACAAAACATATTGAGCACAGAACGGTTCTTTGCATATTTCTCAAGTAAGGCACGGTTTTCACGTTGGTCTACAAAGAAACCTGTTTTCTGTCCTTTCAACCAATCCACATGAAATTTCAAACCGTATTCCATGGCTACATTATCGTTACTGCCTCCTTTCAGGAAACCGTTTTCCGGCCCTAAATCCGCTTTAAACGGCAAAGTTGTTTCAGATTTATAATAGATATTCTCAACAACGTCCCCCATTACTTCGGCAAGAGCATCGGCTATTTCCATTCTGTAAACGTGCATTCCGGCAGAGTGAGCCTGCATTACAGCAGTTTTAGCATATACATCAATCACCAATCCCGGCAGGTTATCGCCTTCACCGTGAACCAAGCGGTAAGTATTGTTTATAGGATTAGATGCCACGCCGATAGCCTTACGCATATCATAAGCAACCTGCAACTTCTTCTTCCAAAAATCTTTGTTTACCGTTTCACCTTCTTTGAAAGAAAGGACACGCACGGCAATGCTCCCTATCTGGAAATGCCCCATAGCAATAAAATCCCCTTTCGAGGTATATACATTGACCACTTCGCCTTCTTCGGGCTCACCTTCTATATGATGAATTGCACCCGAAAACACCCATGGATGAAAACGCTTCAATGATTCTTCTTTTCCCGGTCTGAGAAATACTTTCTTATAAGCCATATTTATGATTGTTCTTCAACTGTTTCAACTGTTACTTCTTCCTCCTCCAGTTCATATTTTCCCGTGCGTTGCAATTCCTGCAAAAACAAGTATATCTTATAGCAAGACCACGCATCGGTTGCCGCATACGTTTTCTGTGCATCGCTCAGCACATCCGCTTCCCAGTTTGAAAGCCTTTGGGATTTTGATATTTTATGCCTGAAAAGTATTGCGTATATCTTCTGCAAACTCTTGTCCTGTATGCCGAATTGCTTCACATAGTCCTGAATATCTATGCACGACTGTTGTGTAAAAGGAGCTCTTTTATGCAAAACAGCAAAGTCATCGTGCAGTGATAAGCCTACCTTTTTAATCTCCGGATTCTCAAGAAAGCGAATAATCGGCTCTGTCAATCCTATCATGTTCAAACGAAAAAGGAAACATATATCTTTGGTAGATACCTGTAACAAAGCTACTTTGTGTGTTTGTCCTTTCACAAAAGACGGTCTGGTTTCCGAATCAATACCTACCAACGGACAGGAGTTAAGATACTCCAAAGCTTTCAAAGCTTCATCTTCGGTTTGGATTACATGAATCTTCCCCTTGAATGTCGCCCGCGGCATGTTTGATATTTCTTCTTTCTTTATAGTTCTTTTTAAAATCATAATAAATCTATCTGCTCTTCTTCTTCCTCGTCAGTGTCGTCATCTTTCACATTATATTTCACGTCGTGAAGAGCCCTTAAAGTGTTTACCAATTTCTGTCCCCAATATATTGCAAAATTCTCTTTGCAAATAGCAAGGGAATCATTCATTGTTTCATTATATCCTAACTGAAATACGAATATAAAATTCTTTATATCTTGATAAATATCGGCAAGATCTTCCGAAATGCATTTCTTAATAGGAGTGTCACTATACGCCATGTCAGGATGAAAAACTTCCAGATAGTCATCTTTTTCCCCCAACACCGAAGCAATGTTCAAACGCATAATTTCATAATCTTCTTCCGATACGAAAGTTTCGGGAGCTTCCTCGCCAAGCATTTCCACTTCGGGAAGCATGGAAGCTTTGAGATAAAGCAAAGGAAGTATCTTTAAAGTCGTATCAACAAACGCTGCACGTTTCTTACCTTCCGAGCGTTCAAGGAAAGCACAATACTCTGCAGCCACCGTCACAAATTCGATGGTGTTTCTGTCAAATATAACTTGGCTGTTCTGTTCCATATCATTTTAGTTAAGTTTGCAAATGTACTAATTTTAGTGAGAAACAAGGCCGTTAATTAACTATTTTCATGTACATTTGCAAAGCAATTACTAAAAATAATCACTCATGGCAAAGAAAAAACAAGATAAAGAGCAAATTAACGAAGAAAAAGTTCCGGGCAAAGCCGCCCGTGTTTTAAAAAACGAAACTTTCCATTTCATCATCGGATTGTTATTCGTTATCTTCTCCGTCTATTTGCTGTTGGCATTCAGTTCCTTCTTTTTCACAGGAGCTTCCGACCAAAGCATCATCGAAAATCCCGATCCGGGGCAACTTGCTTCGGTAAACAACCATGTAAAAAACTATGCGGGTGCCCGCGGAGCTCAGGTTGCCAATTATCTGATAAACGATTGCTTCGGTATTGCTTCCTATTTTATTCTGATATTTCTTGCCGTTGCAGGAATGAAGTTAATGAAAGTTGGACGTTTCCGTCTGTGGAAATGGTTTATCGGCTGTTCATTACTGCTCATCTGGTTCTCGGTGTTCCTCGGATTCGCATTCATGGACACTTACCAAAACAGCTTCCTTTATCTGGGCGGTATGCACGGATATAATGTGAGTAACTGGTTGGTTTCGCAAATCGGCATTCCGGGATTATGGCTCGCACTGCTTGTCACGGCTCTACTATTCTTCATATATATAAGTACCCAAACCATTGTTTTCCTGCGGAAGTTGTTTGGTTTACAATTTATTAAAAGAAAGCCAAAAGAGGAAATGGCAGGTAATGAAGGTGCAGAAGTAGCACAAGATGTTCCCATCAAGGAAAATCCCAAAGCGTTTACCAATCCTCAACCGCAAACTTTAGACTTCAATATCAATCAGACTTATAAACAGGAAAAACCTATAGAACCTGCAAAAGAAGATAAACCCGTGGAAGAAGAATGGGTGAAAGCCGCCGAAAAGGAAAAATCTTTAGCACTGGAAGAAGAAAACGAAGAAATAAACGGTGAAAAAGAACCGGGATTTGAAATAGAAGCCAACGAGGAAGAGGAATATCATGGTCCCGAATTAGAGCCATATAATCCTACTCTCGATTTGGAGAACTACCACTACCCCACCCTCAGCCTGATGAAGACTTACGAAAACAGTGAGCCTACCATCAACATGGAAGAACAGAATGCCAACAAGAACCGCATTATAGAAATTCTGCGCAGCTTCGGTATCGAGATCAGTTCCATCAAAGCTACCGTGGGACCTACCATTACCCTTTACGAAATTACTCCCGAATCCGGCGTACGTATCTCAAAGATACGTAACCTCGAAGATGATATTGCCCTCAGCTTAAAAGCTCTCGGTATCCGTATCATTGCCCCGATACCGGGGAAGGGTACAATTGGTATCGAAGTGCCTAACTCCGATCCCAAGATTGTTTCCATGCAATCGGTTATCGGTTCCAAGAAATTCCAGGAATCTACTTATGATTTGCCCATCGCTTTCGGTAAAACCATTTCGAACGAAGTATTCATGGTAGACCTTTGCAAGATGCCTCACGTGCTTGTGGCAGGTGCTACCGGACAGGGTAAATCTGTCGGATTGAATGCCATTATCACTTCTCTATTATACAAAAAGCACCCGGCAGAACTGAAATTTGTGCTTATCGATCCTAAGAAAGTAGAATTCAGCATCTATTCAACTATCGAAAAACACTTCCTTGCCAAATTGCCCGACGGCGAAGAAGCTATCATCACCGACTTCACAAAAGTGGTACAAACATTGAACTCTCTATGTATAGAGATGGACACCCGCTATGACTTGCTTAAAATGGCTCATGTTCGTAATATTAAAGAATACAACACCAAGTTTATCAACCGTCAGCTAAATCCTGAAAAGGGACACAAGTATATGCCTTACATCGTGGTGATTATTGACGAGTTCGGTGACCTGATAATGACAGCCGGTAAAGAAGTAGAACTCCCGATTGCACGTATCGCCCAGTTGGCACGTGCGGTAGGTATTCACATGATTATCGCCACTCAGCGACCTACTACCAATATCATTACAGGTACTATCAAAGCGAACTTCCCTGCACGTGTGGCATTCCGCGTAGCTGCCATGATGGACTCACGCACTATTCTCGACCGTCCGGGAGCCAACCAACTTATCGGCCGCGGAGATATGTTGTTCCTGCAAGGAAGCGATCCGGTACGTGTACAATGCGCCTTCGTAGACACCCCCGAGGTGGAACAAATAACCAATTATATCTGCCGTCAACAAGGCTATCCCACAGCTTTCTGCCTGCCCGAATATGTGGGTGACGACAATGGCGACAACGGTGTAGGTGATGTGGACATGAACCACCTCGATCCGATGTTTGAAGATGCAGCCCGTTTGGTAGTTATTCACCAACAAGGCTCCACATCACTCATCCAACGTAAATTCTCTATCGGCTATAACCGTGCGGGACGTATTATGGACCAACTGGAAAAAGCCGGAATCGTGGGACCTACACAAGGCAGCAAGGCGCGCGAAGTGCTTTGCATGGATGAAACAGATTTAGAAATGAGACTCAACAACTTACAGCAATGAAAAAAATAAACCTATACCTGCTATTATTCTTACTTGCCACGCTGTCCGCCTACGCACAGGCAGACAGACAAGCCAGAGATGTACTTGACAAAACTTCCGCGGCATTTAAGCAGGCGGAAGGCATCAAGGCGGTTTTCAACATCCGCAACACCAATAAAAACGGAGGGAATGCCGGAAGCGGTAAAGGAATTATTCACCTGAAAGGTGAACGCTTCTTTCTGGATACCGAAGGAACACTTACGTGGTTTGACGGCAAAACACAATGGAGCTACCTCACATCGAGCGAAGAAGTGAATATAAGTACCCCCACGCCCGAAGAATTGCAAAGTATCAACCCTTATGCATTATTGGACATGTATCGCAACGGATATAACTACAAATATGGCGGAAACAAAACCAAAGGCGGTAAACAAGGCTATGAAGTGGTGCTTACACCCATAAACAAAAAGCAGGAAATTCATTCTATCACCTTATTTGTTTCAAAGAACTATCAACCTCTCTCCATTGTTATAGAACAGAAAGACAGAGCACGGAGCGAGATTACCATAACAAGTTATCAAGCCGGCCTTTCACTCCCCGACGATACTTTCCGCTTCGACCGGACAAAATACCCCGAAGCCGAAATGATCGACTTGAGATAAAGGGTAAATAGATAAAATCTATCATAATATAAATTCTATCATAACCGATAAATTTGCATAGGAAAAATCTTATCATTATTTTTGTTCCCGGTAACAAAAAGACAATAAAAAACAACTAATTATATAGTATCATGGCAACAGAAAGAACAAAATGTTTGATTATTGGCTCAGGTCCCGCAGGTTACACAGCAGCAATCTATGCAGGACGCGCCAACCTTTCTCCCGTTTTATATGAAGGAATCCAACCGGGCGGACAGCTTACAACAACCACCGACATCGAAAACTTCCCCGGCTACCCCGAAGGTATCAGCGGAACGCAGATGATGGAAGACTTGAAAGCTCAGGCATTGCGTTTCGGTGCAGAAATCCGTACAGGGATCGCTACTGCATCTGATCTTAGCAAGGCTCCTTATAAAATAACAATTGATGGTGAAACGGAAATCGAAGCAGAAACTCTGATTATATCTACCGGAGCAACAGCCAAATACCTTGGTTTACCTGACGAACAGAAATATGCCGGAATGGGCGTAAGCGCATGTGCTACCTGTGACGGATTCTTCTACCGCAAAAAAGTAGTAGCTGTAGTTGGTGGTGGTGACACTGCTTGTGAAGAAGCGATCTACCTTGCAGGTCTTGCAAGTAAAGTTTACCTAATCGTACGTAAACCTTATCTACGTGCATCAAAGATTATGCAGGAAAGAGTGATGAAACATGAAAAGATTCAAGTATTGTTCAACACCAACACCGAAGGCTTATTCGGTGAAAATGGTGTAGAAGGTGCTCACTTGGTAGAATTTATGGGCGGACCAGCTGAGAAACATTTCGATATTGCTATCGACGGCTTCTTCCTCGCTATCGGTCACAAGCCCAACTCAGACATCTTCAAACCGTGGATGAAAACAGACGAAGTAGGTTACATCATTACCGAAGGGGCAACTCCACGCACAGGAGTTCCGGGAGTATTCGCAGCCGGCGACGTTGCCGATCCTCATTACCGCCAAGCTATCACCGCAGCGGGAAGCGGATGCAAGGCAGCAATAGAATGCGAAAGATTCTTGTCTGAAAAAGGACTTATTTAAGGTAATTCTTACACATCAAATATAAATAAAGGATGCTTTCTGTCGAAAGCATCCTTTATTTTTACACCTGTCAAACATACCCCCACCATGATACTCTTTCTTTTTCATTTGCATTCAGAAGCCTGGATTTCTTCTATTTTCTTAATTACCTAGCCTACATGTTGCAAATATTAATCTTATTAACAAAAATATGAATTATAATTTGGATAGATATTACAACTTTATTATCCTTGCTGGCATTATACAAACGTAACATAACAAAATAGAAAAATATGGAAAAGACGGTATTTTCAAGAATCAGCAGAGCGAGAATAGCTTGTGTGGTTATTAGTATAATAGCCTTGTCAAGTTGCGTGGATAAAGATCAGTACGGTCTTAAGAATGAAAAGGAAGAAGTTGTGACTTTAGGGAATTACTTCGATTTTGCTACTAGACAGAAAGTAAAGTTAAACATTAATTATGGCGAGGAATGTCCGAAAGCATATTTTGAAGTTTATGCCGAGAATCCCTTGGAATATAATGAAGAAGGCTCACAGATTAAGAAAAAAGAAGGAATAGAGCACATTGCCAGCGGTTTTGCCGATGCATCGGGTATTTATAACAAAGAAGCATCCCTTCCTGCTTCCGTTTCGGAAATTTATATCTACTCTCCAGACTTCGGAGTACCTACCCTATTTAAAACAAATATTGCAGATGCCAAAGCCGAAGCCACAATTACTTTTGATAATGCGTTAGATATAACAGCTGTAACCAGAAGTACTCAGACTCGTGCCAATGCCAATTTTATCAAGGCAATCATTCCGAACGTCTTGGGAGATTGGAATACCAATAATGGCAGACCGAACTATTTAAATGAAGCTAAAAAAATAGCGATTGACAAAAGTCTGAAAGATTACATGAATTTCTATTTCCCGGAAGAAAAAAACAATGCGGGTAATAATCTGGTATCGGAGAATGCCGATATATTAATAAAAAAAGATGCCCATGTGACCATTAATTATTTTGGTGGCACTACAGATGCCAAAAGCGTTTTCGCTTATTACTGTTATTCTGAGAATGCAACGAACGCTGAAATAAAAGTAGCCGCACAGCATGCTTGTGTTATCTTTCCCAATGCACACAGCAACAGTTTAGGAGTATATAGCGGAGTAGCTGTTGATTTGAAATATATAAATGAAGAAGGAGTTATTCCATCAGTAGAACCGGATCGTTTCCCTGCAGGAACCAAGATAGGTTTTTTAATATGGAATAACGGTTGGAAAGGCGAAAATGCAAAAGGTAATTTATTCTATTCAACCAAGTTCCTTAATTCAACAGGAATTTCCCACACTGCAATCTTTGCTGCTCAGAATAATAAAGGTGATAAATTTAATATTATTACCATGGAAGATTGGAAAAAAGGAACAAAGGATTATAACGATGTTGCCTTTATTATATCTTCCGATCCGATAACGGCAATTGAAGTTCCTGATGTACCCAACCCCGGAGACAGGAAAGGCACAGACTCTTATTGCGGACTATTAGGATTTGAAGATAACTGGCCCGAGCAAGGTGACTATGACATGAACGATGTAGTGATGAAATATCAATCAAAGGTAGATTATAACAACGACAATAAAATACTTAATATCATTGATAAATTCACCTTGTCTTGGACGGGTGCCAACTATCACAACAGTTTTGCATACGAGGTTCCGTTTGATCTGAGCGGAGCAGAAGTGAAAATCAATGGTAGTGTGAGTGCTTCTCACTCGGGCAATGTAATTACACTGTTTACCGATGCAAAAACCGAATTAGGAGTATCGGCTATTTCCGCCAATGACATGGCATCACAGGATATTCAGGAAAAAACTTATACGGTTTCAATTCAATTTAATAACCCTACTATCGACAAATCGGAAGTTGTAGCTCCTTATAATCCATTTATAAAAGTATCGGGTTCTGCTACGGAAGTACACCTCACAGATCACAAACCAACCGCCACAGCCAATAACCGTTTTCCTTCGGGAGCAGATATTGCAACAGGTGATGGAAAGTATTTTATATGTAAAGACGGCTACCCGTTTGCCATCCACATGGATGCACGTTTAGACAAGTCTTTATTGGAGTTGAACCTTAAGAAAGAAGGAATCCGCATTGACAATACTTATCCGAAATTCAATGATTGGGCCAAGACTCGTGATCCGAAACTGAAATGGTGGTAAATGAAGTTGAGCTGTTGGAAGAGGTGAAATAAATAGTTTGAAACAAATCATCATCATTTGGAGTACTTTGGGCATAGCCGGAAGAAAGCTTCCGCTTTGAAAGAGTTCCGTTCTTTCAATCTTTCATAAACCGAAATTCAGCAATGGGAGGTAACGTAAATTATCTTCCATTTCTTGTCGTTTTTAGGATGATATACATATATTTGTACGCAACAAATATAAATAAGAATGAAACACGAAGTTGACGGAAGACGGGAAATAGCTTCACGAAACACCGCATGGGCTAACACTATAGCCCGCAAGCTGACTTTTTGGGGTATCACTCCCAATAAAATATCAATAATGAGCGTATTCTTTGCTCTGATAGGCTGTATTTTACTAATCTGTACAATTATCTTTCCTCAGTTTAATAAGTATATAGCCTATATATTGTTTATTGCCTGCGTACAATCAAGGTTGTTATGTAACCTGTTTGACGGAATGGTAGCCATTGAGGGAGGAAAGAAAAGTGCCAATGGAGATCTTTATAATGACATGCCCGACCGCTTTGCCGATGCTCTATTCATCATTCCCGTAGGTTATGTGGCGGGAGGAATCGGAGTGGAATTGGGTTGGTTGGCAGGTTTACTTGCTATAATGACTGCCTACTTCCGTTGGATAGGAGCCTACAAAACGCATCAACATTTTTTTAATGGCCCAATGGCAAAGCAACATCGCATGGCATTGCTCACAGCTACCTTTGCAATAGCTGCTTGCACTGTCCCTTGGGGGTATGAACAAACGGTGTGTCTTATTGCACTTATAATAATGAATACCGGACTTATTGCTACTCTCATATATCGTTTGTATCTCATGTCTCACACCACAAACAATAAAACAGAATGAAACAACTATTAGATAAAATATTCCCCACCCTGAGCGACGAACTGATTATTGTAATCTCCCTCATTATAGGACTACTTACTACTGCAAGTTTGCTTCTCTTTCTTGTAAAGAAGTTATCACCTAAAACTAATATCAGCGAACTGGTTGCACGTACCAAATCATGGTGGATAATGGCAGGAATGTTTATAGGTGCCGTATTCATTAGCTATGATATTTCTTATTTCTTTCTCGCTTTCCTCTCTTTCATAGCTTTCAGAGAACTTTATTCTGTTCTGGGATTCCGGGAAGCCGACCGCCGTGCCATATTTTGGGGAATACTTGCTATCCCTATTCAATATTATCTTGCCTATATTGCGTGGTATGGAGCCTACATCATCTTCATTCCAGTTGTCATGTTCCTGTTGCTGCCTCTGCGACTTGTTTTGAAAGGAGACACTCACGGAATAACCAAATCTATTGCTTTATTGCAATGGATTCTGATGCTTTCCGTATTTGGTATCAGCCACCTTGCCTACCTCCTTTCTTTACCTGGCTTATCCGGTTTCAATGCCGGTGGACGAGGTCTGTTATTGTTCCTCGTATTCCTTACTGAAATCAATGATGTGATGCAATTTACATGGGGAAAGCTTTTCGGACGACATAAGATACTACCCAAAGTGAGCCCCAACAAAACATGGGAAGGATTTTTAGGTGGAGTAATCAGTACTACAGCAATAGGATACTTTTTGGGGTTTCTCACTCCGCTATCCGCTCCCAATGTTATTCTCGTAAGCGCACTTATTGCTATCGCAGGTTTCTCGGGAGATATAGTGATTTCTGCTATCAAACGTGATAAAGGTATTAAAGATATGGGGAACAGTATTCCCGGACACGGAGGAGTGTTCGACCGGATAGATTCTCTATCCTATACCGCCCCGGTATTCTTTCACTTGATTTATTACATCGCTTACTAAAGAAATAATGAAAAAAAGATTTATGCAACCAACCGTTATGCAGATATTATATAAAGGTATCTGTCATTGGTTTCTGAAGTTGATAGTAGGAGTGGAATTTACCGATTGCAGATTTCTGAAAGAAGAAGAACAGTTTATTATATTGGCTAATCACAACAGTCATTTAGATACATTGAGCTTGTTATCTTCCCTACCCGGAAGTCTTTTATGGAAAGTGAAACCCGTAGCAGCAGAAGACTATTTTGGGAAAAACCGCTTTCAAACTTTTATCAGTAACTACTTTATTAATACTCTTTTAATCAGAAGGAAAGGAGAAAAAGACTCGGAACACGATCCACTCAAGAAGATGCTTGCTGCTATTGATGAAGGATATTCACTTATCCTTTTTCCCGAAGGCACAAGAGGGAAACCCGAACAAATGGGAAATATCAAGTCCGGAATAGCCCGTATCTTATCCCAACGTCCACAAGTGAAATATGTTCCGGTTTTCATGACAGGAATGGGGCATTCATTGCCCAAAGGAGAACTAATCATATTGCCTTATAAATCATCTACCTTAATTCCGCAACACTATTATAAAATATTTTTTTTAAGTACCTGAGCAACAAA
>ERZ826016.635-NODE-635-length-41446-cov-5.916576_pt1 | contig 41446 bp, 40 predicted proteins | sample MGYA00519872_ERZ826016 | MGnify/ENA primary metagenome ERZ826016 (study PRJEB31778, sample SAMEA3449218) | human gut metagenome | biome: human gut; feature: human-associated habitat; material: faeces | place: United Kingdom | collected 2010/2012 ... | reverse complement strand
AAAAATGAGAAGGGGGCACTGCTTAGTCGACATGCGACTTTTGCAACACCCCCTTCGTCAGATCACTGACAGATCAATTAGGCGAGGCCCGTGATCTTACCGTCCTTAACGTCGATGGACATGGCGGCTGGAACCTTCGGGAGGCCAGGCATACGCATGATGGAGCCCGTCGTAACGACGATGAAGCCAGCACCAGCGTTGAGGATGAGGCGCTGAACCGGGAGCGTAAAGCCCTTCGGTGCACCAAAGGCCTTCGGGTCATGAGAGAAGGAGAACGGCGTCTTAGCGATGCAAACCGGGAGACGGTCAAAGCCGAGTTCCTGGAGACGCTTGAGATCCTTGAGAGCGGCCGGAGCAAGTTCAACATTGGCAGCACCGTAGATCGTCTTAGCGATCGTTTCAATCTTTTCGACGACCGTGGTATCAGCTTCGTACGTGAAGTTGAGCGGCTTGACGTCTTCAGCAGCTTCGATAACAGCCTTGGCGACTTCAACAGCACCCTTACCGCCGAGCGCAAAGCCGTCGGACAAAGCAAAGCGAACACCGAGTTCAGTGCAGCGATTGCGGATGATGTCGAGCTCTTCGTCGACGTCGGTGTGGAAGTGGTTGATGGACACAACGATGTTCGGACCGAAACGCTTCAAGTTTTCGATATGAGCGTCAAGGTTGCAGAGGCCCTTCTTGAGGGCTTCTGCGTTGGGCTTGCCGATTTCAGGAAGCGCTACACCACCGTGCCACTTGAGGGCCTTGGTGGAGGTCACGAGCACCACAGCGGCTGGGTTGAGACCAGCAGCACGGCACTTGATGTTGTAGAACTTCTCAGCGCCGAGGTCAGAGCCGAAGCCAGCTTCCGTGATGGCATAGTCGCCGAGCTTCATGGCAGCACGTGTAGCAACAACGGAGTTGCAACCGTGAGCGATGTTGGCGAACGGACCACCGTGGACAAAAGCGAGGTTACCTTCGATAGATTGAACGAGGTTCGGCTTCATGGCGTCTTTAAGAAGGGCAACGAGCGAACCACCAACGCCAAGATCCTTCACGGTCACAGCGGAGCCGTCACGACGAGTGCCGACCACGATGCGGTCGATACGAACTCGAAGGTCGTCGATGTCGTTAGCAAGGCAGAGAACAGCCATCAATTCGGAAGCGGCCGTGATGTCAAAACCAGCTTCGGTCGGAATACCGTTAGCGGAACCACCGAGACCCGTGACGATGTTACGGAGCATACGGTCGTTCACGTCCATGACGCGACGCCAGAAGATTTCCTTAAGTTCAACCTGACCCTGATGACGAGCGTTGTCGATCAAAGCGGCCAAGAGGTTGTTGGCAGACGTGATAGCGTGGAAGTCACCCGTGAAGTGGAGGTTGATGGCTTCCATCGGAAGAACCTGAGAATAGCCGCCGCCAGCAGCGCCACCCTTCATACCGAAGACCGGGCCGAGGGACGGTTCACGAAGCGCGAGAACAGCACGCTTGCCAAGCTGCTTGAGACCCTGAGCGAGGGCGATGGAGGTCGTGGTCTTACCAGAACCAGCCGGCATGCCAGAGGTGGCGGTCACGAGGATGAGCTTGGCCTGGTCCTGACGAGCTGGGTCAAGCGTCACCTTGGCCTTGTCGCGGCCATAGGGCTCAAATTCTGCGTCGGTCAGACCGGCTTCATGAGCGAGTTGGTCAATCGGAATGAGTTTGGTTGCCTGAGCAATTTCGATATCGCTGAGCATGGGTTCTCCAAAAGATAAAAGTGAATTACCAAAAAACTGAAAACCGATGGGCCTGTGGGATGCTAACGCTGGCGCGGGGACTCAAACCTAAAAAGGGAGTTCAACCCTGACAACCACGTCCATCCCGAATGGCAAGTGTGGCAAGTATGCCTCAAAATGTTGCTGTTGGTCAGACAAAATGTGCAATTATTTGGTGCCACAACGTCACAAAATGCAAAACCCGCCTGGTTTGACAAGCGGGTTTTTGAAATCTACTTCTTTTGGATTAGAGCGGATCGCCTGAAAGAAGTAAAAGACGTGCGATTTCAGCAGCGTTGTGGAGATCAAGTTTACGGTAGGCAGAGCCGCGGTGAACCTGAACGGTTTTTTCAGAAATGCCAAATTCGCGGGCAACTTCCTTATTCGAATAACCCTGAGCCACCATACGAATCACTTCACGTTCACGTTGGGTGAGCTGTTCAAGACGGCTACGGAAATCTGCGACTTCAGCAAAGTTACGACGAACGGCGAGGTTGCTAGAGACTGCGTTTTCGATGGCCTGCAGGAGACGCTGATCGTCAACTGGCTTTTGCAAGAAGTCCATGGCGCCAGCCTTGAGCGTGTTGACAGCCATGTCAATGTCGCCGTGACCCGAAATGAAAATAATCGGCAAATCGCAACCAACTTCGCGGAGCTTCAATTGGAGTTCGAGGCCAGACATATGCGGCATACGAACGTCTAACAAGAGGCAGCCCGGGCGAATGAAGTCGTTAGAAGAAAGATACGTAATGGCGTCAGGATAGGTCTTGACGTCCCAGCCTTCACCTTCAATGAGGAAGGCCCAGGAATTACGCATGGCGTCATCATCATCGATGACTCGGATCAACGGCTTATCTTGCTTTGCGGGATCGATCACGGTGGAATCCTATGAGTTTATAAACGGATGATGAGTGATGAGCGTGCCGAACATCGAAAAACGATGCATTCACACAGTTTTCACTCGATTATCGTTTTATTTTAGCTTGTTGCCGTGTTGTGAGAAAGACTTAAATACTGCGAAACGCAGAAAATTGAATCGAAGTTCGTTCTAACGCATGAAACCTAAGTGAAAAGACTCAATTGCTAAAGTGATTGTTGAGGCTAAGTGTTTGACACAGTGTCGAAAAAGCACACTCGATTGAGATTTGTCTGCTACTATGACTCCTTCCATCTTTAGACTTTTGACTAATGACTGCATTTCCTTTTTCTCGTCACGCCACGCGTTTAGCGCCAATCATTATGGGAGGATTGGTTGCGCTAGCCCTTACGGGTTGTCAAACGACGCCAACGCATGGGTTTGCTGAGGCGATACCTGCGGACGCCATGAAGCGCCCGGTTGATATGTCGGTGGTTTGCTTTATTCACAATGACGAGATTCAGAGTGAAGTGCTTGTGAAGTCGCTTGTGACTGGCGTCACGCGTTTTGGCAGTCTGCCGCGATTGCTTGAGCCGGGCGAAGGGCCTCAGGCTTGCTCATTTGTTGTCGACTATCGTATAGATAATGACGGGGTTGTGATGACCGCGATCCGTTTCCAGACTTTTGAAAATAGCATCCCAGGGATTCAGGCCTCGGGTCGAACTGGTCAAGGTGGTGCGCTCACATTTGATAATGTGGCCGAATACACATTGCAGCTTTTAACCCAAAGCCAAAAGCGACTTGGTCAACGAGCACAAGTCGCTATAAAAGATGAAGGTCAGATTGTGAAGGCTGATCAACCTTGATTAGGCGGCTTTGAGTTCGGCCTGACGAACTCGACGCTTGCGCGAACTCGTTTTAGGCTCGGGTTCGCTTGCGGCGATCCGAGAGAGGTTGCGCTTGAGGACGGCTTGAACGGCTTTACAAATCACTGCACTTTGCGTGTTGCGTAACTTTCGGTCTAGATAAAGGCAGACACTTTCTTGCGCTTCGTAATCTAAATCCATGAGTTCAAACAGTTGATCGACGACAACCGTCGTAAACACACATTCGGGGACTTGGCTTGCTGTACGCACACGGCGAAGGGCTTTAATGGTGCTTGGATTGACACCGTGCTTTTGGAGACCTGATAACGTTTGCGGGAGTGAAGTGCGTTCGAGATATCGCAACCGATTCATCAATTTTTCGGATGGCGTAGGAAGTAGTTGGCGCATTATGCTTTCGAACGGTGAAATGTATTTTGTCATGGCAAATCTCTCACAATTTATCTATCGATCCAAAGAATGACGAGGCACGTAGAGACGTGAAGCTCGATTTAGATTAAGTATGCATAACTTAATTGTTGTCGATAGAATAATTGCAGAACATCTGATTTCGAATAAAAATGGAACATAAATCAGTGTTCGTGATCCTGTAAAATCCGTTAATCAGTAATCGTCAAACGCAATACGGGTGCTTGTTTGAGAGGGTTTGGATGGGTGTTTTTACAGGATCATTGTGCGATACAAAAAACGGTATTACTTCGTGGGTGCGGTTTGAAAGCGACGCTATAAGCAAAACGCATTAGGCAAAAAAACGCCAGATTCATGTAGAATGACAAAACCGTCGCTAGAACCGTGGGAACTAGCGAGGCATAAATGAACCATCGCCGGATCCGCGGGAACCGGCAAGGACTTCCAACAAAAGCTAGCTGATCGAACACTGGATCCTCTCCAGTCAGTCATCTATCTCGTCAATGTTCTGATCGCAGCGGAAGTCTTCGTCAAAAATCTCTCGAAATCTAAGGTGAAAAATCATGAAACTTAAGCTTTTTGCGTCCGTTTGTCTTGCTGCTGGTCTTGCTGTTGGTCTCGCTGGTTGTGGTGATAAGGCTGAAGCCCCGAAGGGTGATGCTGGTACGACGTTGACCGTGGGTGCTAGCCCAGTGCCCCATGCTGACCTTTTGAATTTGGTCGCGCCTCAGTTGAAGAAGGACGGCATTACGCTCAAAGTGATCGAATTCTCTGACTACATCAAGCCTAATCTTTCTTTGGCCGATAAGGAAATCGACGCCAACTTCTTCCAGCATCAGCCGTACCTCGATGCCTTTGCGAAGGATCGTGGTCTCAAGCTCACGAGCTTGGTAGCTGTTCATATCGAGCCGATGGGCGTTTATTCCAACAAGGTGAAGAACGTCGCTGATGTGGCTGAAGGCGCCAAGGTTGCGATCCCGAATGACCCGACGAACGGCGGTCGTGCCCTTAAGGTGCTCGAAACGGCTGGTTTGATCAAGGTTCGTCCGGAAGCTGGTGTGATGGCCACGGTGGGTGATGTGGTTGAAAATCCCAAGAAGGTGAAGTTCGTTGAAGTGGAGGCTGCTCAGTTGCCCCGTTCGCTTGACGACGTGGCGCTTGCAGTGATCAATTCCAACTACGCTTTGGGTGCCAACCTCAATCCGTTGAAGGATGCGATCGCTATCGAATCGAAGGATTCTCCGTACGCCAACATCATCGCTATCCGTACGGGTGACGATGTTCGTCCAGAACTTCAGAAGTTGAAGGCTGCTTTGACGTCTGCTGAAGTGAAGACGTTCATCGAAACCGAATATAAGGGTGCCGTTGTTCCGGCCTTCTAATCAAACAACGCCTCGTTTTTGATGCTTTAAGCCCGTGCTTCTTGTCGTAAGCGCGGGCTTTTTCTCCTTGAACCCCCGCTATATTGTTCGTCAAATCGATACCTACACTCTGCATCTGATAGTAGATGCTTGACAGAATGTTTTTGTCATTAATGGAGCCATCATAGCTATACGCGTATACCACGTCGCCAGTTTCATGATCGCAAACCACCATGTAGGTAACTTGCTTCAATTCTGGATTTTGCTTGGCGTATCTGTAGGCAGCGTTTTTGATAGTTGTTGAATAGGTAGAGATGCTCGTGCTATCGAAGGAGAGAGTTAATGGCGTGTTAGTTGCTGTCGAACTTCTCTAGTAACGGCGCAGATAATATTTATCCAGCAAAGAGTGATCGACTGTTTGGAGTATTTCTGAGAGTCTACGGCCGTCTATAGGCTCCATGTTTGGAAGCCTGACTTGAGAAAGCCAATCCTCAAAATTCATAATGGCTCTGCCACCATCAAGTTTGTAAATGGTTAGTGCAAGCAACGTTTGTGCTGTTTCTTTGTTGAAAACAGTGCTGAGATCCTCTAAGAGTCCCATGCGCTCACCTACTTTCCAAGCTGTCCAAGTGATGCCGACACGGACAATATCGTTGCTCCAAGACATGTCCTTGTTTTTGGAGGGAGGACAAAACTTGCCGATATAGTCCTTTTCACAAAGCAGTTCTTGTTCACGTCACCTAAACACTCGAGAGCTAAACACCCAAGAGTGCCTCGGTTCTCATTACGTAGACTGAGATAATCCAATCTTCGCAAGGAACGAAGTCTGCGTTGGAACGGTAAGGTTCGCCTTGTATTCACTTTGACAGAAAAATTTGCCACCTATTGACCTGGCGAGATGATGGTTCTTCATCATGTTCTTAATTTGCAATGCCTCTACAACGAGTACTTGAGTAGTTCACCAGTTTTCGAGATGTTTTGAGTTGAAAAGTTTGCTTGTGCGTGGTTTAGATCAAAAAGGGAGCGTATCTCGTCCTTGCTCTACAAAAGCGAGAGTTTCTTGGCAAGTTTAGTTAAGCTTTGAGACGGTAACCGATGCCAGTTTCAGTCATGAAGTATTTGGGAGCAGCGGGATTATCTTCGAGCTTTTGTCGCAACCGTGCCATATAAAGACGAAGATAGTGCGGATGTTCAACGTATGCAGCGCCCCAGACATCGGCTAAAAGCTGACGATGAGTGAGTACTCGTCCTCGTCCTGCAATTAAAGCGGACAATAAGCGAAATTCGAGCTTGGTTAAATGTACTTCGGAAGCGTTTTTAGTCACGATTCCACGGGCTAAATCGCACGTCACATCGCCAAATGAAAATTGGGTGCTAGGGTTTGTTGTGCTAATGGTCGTTGCGCGACGTAAGTGTGCACGAACACGCGCAAGAAGTTCAGTCATACTAAAAGGTTTGGCGATAAAGTCATCGGCTCCCAGGTCTAGAGCTTCGACTTTGGCTTCGTCTCCTGATCGGGCTGACAAAATAATGACGGGGGCGTTGCTATAGGAGCGAACGGTACGAATGAGGTCAGTCCCGTCACCATCAGGCAATCCTAAGTCCAAAATGATGAGCTGCGGCGAACGGGTTGCTGCTTCGATGCGTCCTTGTGCGAGACTTGGCGCGCGGTAGACCTCATAACCCGCATCTTCAAGGCTCGATTTAACGACGCGTGCGATATGGTCTTCGTCTTCAACGATCAAGATAATGGGTTTTTGCATTTGTTCTTCTCTTTTTGTGTGTCGAGAGTGATCACGCGATTAGTATCGCTTTTATCATGTGTTCATTCTTCAAGTTGAGCAAGAATGGACTCTTCGTCATCCATGGCGGGTGGTTCGACATAGGGGAGCATCAAGATAAAGCTTGCGCCACCCATTGTGGATTGAAGAGCGAGCAGATCTGCGTTATGAGCGCGAGCAATAGAACGACAAATCGCAAGCCCAAGACCGACCCCTGCAATCTTACTTTCCTTTTGACCGCGTCTAAAAGGATCAAACAATTTCTGAGGATCACCTGCAGGTAAACCTGGTCCATTATCATGAACTGCAACCATGATCGTCTGATTTCGCTGAGTGATTTCAATGACAATACGACTTCCGAAAGGACAATATTTAACCGCGTTATCTAAAAGGTTAAAGAGGAGTCGTTCAAGAAGCACTTGATCACCAAAAAGGAGGGGACAGTCTGGTTGTAGCTTGATATCAAGTTTAAAGTCACGCAGGCGTTCTTTGAGAAGACCTAAACCGCCACTCACGAGTTCGTCAGCAGGGAAGAACGCCATGTTAGGTTTAAAACTACCGCTCTGTAGTTTGGCCATGTCCAGCATGTTGGTGACAAGACGAGACATACGTTCTGAGGATTTAATGAGTTGGACGGTTTCATCAAATGCACCATCGTGATCACGTCGTTTGAGTTTTTCAAGCACACTTTCTGCACCCAAGGTGAGTGTTGTAAGAGGTGTCTTCAGATCATGTGAGAGAGAGCGTACCAGCGAGTGACGTAAGCGTTCATTTTCAAGGTTGGCGAGTGATTCTCTCGCTTCATCTTGGTTCGATAAACGTTCAATCGCTTGTCCTAAAAGCGTAAGTAGAGCATCAATCAGACGGCGCGATAGCGCATCGGTCCATTGTTCATTGTTTTCAAGACGAAGAACGGCAACGGCCAAAACGTCGCCTGTGGAACTCTTTAATGGAACATATAGATATTCTGATTGGCCTAATGTCGTTGTAGCTCGACCTGCTGGGCGCTGGTGATCCACAGCAAGACGCATAAGTGCTGGATCCGCTTGCGCAAAAGCACGGGTCATGCGACGGAATCCTTCTTCCTCATCAGGTTCCCAAATTTCTAACGCAATATCAAGATATGTTGTAAGGACTTCATGAGCTTGACGGTAAAGTGTTTCACGATCCATATACGTTGCAAAAGCACTGGCAGTTTCATATAGTAATCCCATCTGAGCTTCACGTTCACGTGCTTCACGGGCAATGGTTTCGCGTTTAGCGACGAGACGTGCTGCAACAATCCCGACAGTGAGCATGACGAAGAATGTGAAGACGTACTGAAGGTCAGAAACTGCAAAGGACCCTAAGGGTTCAACGGCAACTAAGTCAAAGCAAATGATCGAAAGCACCACGGCATAGGCAGCAGTTTTGAGCCCGTAACGAATCGCTGCGATAAAAGAGACCAACAGGTAGCACATGGCAAAGTTAGTCGGTTGGATCCAAGGGATCAGTGGTGAGAAAAGCCCTGTAAGTAGAATCGTTACTATGCTTGTGATTGCGTACCCTGTTACTTCTTCGTCTTGGGCGCGTAAGGTGGCTAAGAGGCGTTCAGAAAGCGGTTCTTTGCCAACGGTCGAAGAAAGAATGACAAAGGTGACTTCTGGGGCACGGCGGCGTAATTCGCGTCGACGCCAGTAGGTCGTATAGAGTCCAGTATCAGCAGAGGCAATCATGGAGAGGTTATGCTCTCGTGCATAAGCGGAGACTTCTCGCCCAAAATGTCCTGTTACCATGGCCGTGACAGCTCCGAGACTTTCTGCAAACGCAAGGGTTTCGGCAGCGGCACGGCGTCGTTTACGACTTTCACCTGGTTTATCTAACCATAAAACGTGCCAATTACCAGCTAGTGAACGTGCCAATCGCCCAGCTTCTCGAATGATTTCGTGGGCGTCAGGGGACTCAATGACTAATAAAAGACCAAAGGATGTATCGCGTACGCTCTGATCTGTCGAGAGCGAACGGTGCTCGCGAATCTCCGTTTCAAGGCGATCTGCCATCAAACGTAACGATAGTTCACGTAACGCGATGAGATTGGCTTTTCGGAAAAAATGATTTTTTGCGCGTTCAATAAAGCCTGGAAGATAGATTTTTCCCGCTTCAAGGCGTTTCAAAAGGTCGTCTGGAGGTAAGTCTACGAGACGGACTTCATCAGCTTCGTCAAAAAAACGATCAGGAATTGTTTCCTTGACATCAACACCTGTCATTGCCCCAACCATGTCGTTGAGACTTTCTAAGTGCTGGATGTTCATTGCACTATAGACGTCAATACCAACGTCCAAGATGTCTTCAATGTCTTGCCAACGCTTCAGATGACGTGCGTTGGGTGGATTGGAGTGAGGTAACTCATCAATGACGACCAAGGCAGGACGACGACGAATAACGGCGTCAATATCAAGGGTCTCTGTAGTGAACGTACCTCGTTGCATGGTTTGACGAGGTAAGACTTCTAGTCCTTTAAGTAACGCTGCCGTTTCTCGTCGACCATGTGTGTCAACCCAACCAATGAGGACGTCGAGTCCTTCGCGACGCTTCTCATGCGCTTCGGTAAGCATGGCAAAAGTTTTGCCTACGCCAGGTGCAGCCCCTAAAAAAAGTTTTAATCGCCCACGTGTTGATTTTTGTCCGACCTTTAAGAGGGCATCAGGATCAGGTCGTCTTTCTTCGTCGTGTTGCATAAAGTGTGGAGGCGAAAACCCTGCTGGGTAGGCAGGGGTTTAGAGGTTAATGAGAGAGTTGGGACGCTACAAGTGATTGTACGCGGAGATTAAGTTGAAGAACATTCACATAGTGATGTCGACCAAAAAGACCGGAGGTTTCAAGCTCATCTACTAAGGTACGTAAGGTCGTTTCGCTTATCCCAGTGCGCTTAGCGACAATCGGAATTTGATAGATTGCAGCATCACGACTGATGTGGGGGTCTAAGCCCGAGCCAGAAGTGGTCACAAGGTCAGTTGGAACAGGTGACTGATCGCCCCTTGCCTTATGCCAATAGGCGATACGGTCTTTGACGCTTTGAAGAAGCGCTGGGTTCGTCGGACCTAAGTTCGAGGCATTGCTAGAAGCGCCATCGTAATTGGCTGCAGAAGGACGTGCTTGAAAGAACGGTAACTTCGACATGTCTTGGGCAATCAGTTCTGAGCCAATAACTTTTTCTTGGTGAACCACTAATGAGCCAGCTGCTTTATCTGGCATGACGCTTTGTGCTACACCCGTTGTGACAAAGGGGTAAATGAGACCAGTTGCCAACGTTAAGAGGCAGAAAGCACCTACGGCATCTTTTATCGCTCCCATGAGCGAGACGCTTGCGTGACTAGAAATAGAACGGATACGCATGTGAATCACTCCGTTAGAAAAGATTGATAAGAAGGTCGATGATCTTAATGCCAACAAAGGGAACGATCACGCCACCTAAACCGTAGACCAAAAGGTTGCGCTTCAATAGACGCGCAGCAGACCAGGCCTTATAGGGCACACCTTTCAAGGCGATCGGTATCAAGGCAACGATGATAAGTGCGTTAAAGATCACGGCACTTAACATGGCTGAGGTCGGCGTTTGAAGGCCCATGACATTTAGCACTTCGAGGCCAGGGTAGGTCGACGAGAATGCAGCCGGAATAATGGCAAAGTATTTGGCAATGTCATTAGCTAACGAGAATGTCGTGAGAGAGCCACGAGTCATGAGCATTTGTTTGCCAATGCGAACGATATCGATCAACTTTGTGGGACTCGAATCAAGGTCAACCATGTTGGCTGCATCTTTTGCCGCCTGTGTACCGCTATTCATAGCGACAGCTACGTCGGCTTGGGCTAAAGCTGGTGCGTCATTCGTGCCGTCGCCGGTCATTGCAACCAGATGGCCGTTTGCCTGGTGCTCGCGAATGACGCGCAGTTTACTTTCAGGGGTGGCTTCAGCTAAAAAGTCATCAACGCCAGCTTCAACAGCAATGGCTGCGGCGGTGAGTGGATTGTCTCCGGTGACCATGACAGTCTTGATGCCCATTTCACGTAATTCAGCAAAACGTTCGGCAATACCAGGCTTAACAATGTCCTTGAGTTCAATGACCCCTAGAGGACGACCGTTTTCTGCGACAAGCAGTGCAGTTGCACCATGACTTGAGACCTGATCAGCCTGACGCCTCACTTGAGTCGGAACAGTGTGACCAGTGTCATCAGCCCAACGAATAATGGCGTCAATAGCTCCCTTGCGAATCTGGCGATGACCAAGGTTTACTCCAGACATGCGGCTTTGTGCCGTAAATGGAATAAAGGTTGCGTCAGTTGGGGGCTGAAGCTTAGAAATCGCAGGGTCTTCTTTGGCAATCAATTCGATGATCGATTTCCCTTCAGGCGTTTCGTCAGCCAAACTTGAAAGCAGAGCAGCTTCGTGCAATTCTTGAATCGAGACGGCAGGCGCTGGGTAAAAGGCACTTGCGCGACGGTTACCGAATGTGATCGTCCCTGTTTTATCTAAGAGAAGAACATCGACGTCGCCAGCAGCTTCGACTGCACGGCCAGAACGTGCAATCACGTTGGCACCTAAAAGTCGGCTCATTCCTGCAACACCGATGGCTGAAAGGAGCCCACCGATGGTTGTCGGAATTAAGCAAACCAAGAGCGCAGTCAGCATGGCAGGTGTAACGATTTCACCAGCTTCATTAGCTGTGACGCTATAGGCTGATACGGGAAGCATGACGGCAACAACGATTAAGAAAAGGACTGAAAGTGCTAATAACAAAATGGTCAGTGCAGTTTCATTAGGCGTACGTTTACGAGCAGCACCTTCAACCATTGAGATCATGCGATCGATAAAACTGTCGCCAGGATCGCTTTCAGTACGGACGATAATCCAGTCCGACAGGACAGTCGTCCCACCTGTTACCGAGCTGAAGTCACCGCCGGACTCGCGGACGACTGGTGCGGATTCACCAGTGATTGCGGATTCGTTGACGCTAGCGATGCCTCGTAGGACTTCACCGTCACAAGGAATAACTTCCCCTGCTTTGACGAGAACGATGTCACCTTTACGAAGATCCGTCGAGTCGCAAATGGTCCCTTTGGCATTTTCATTCCAGATGTCTGTGTTGGTTGATGACAGCTTTCTGGCAGGTGTTGCGGTCTTGAGGCTACGTAAGGCGCTTGCTTGTGCTTTGGCACGACCTTCAGCAAGACTTTCTGCGAAATTTGCAAAAAGAACCGTAAACCAAAGCCAAAGCGTGAGCCAACCCAAGAAAGCCATTGAGGTTTGATTAGCGTCGCTAGTAATACATGCACGACAGAAAAGTGCCGTAGTAAAGAGACTTCCCAAGTACACGATAAACATGACCGGGTTTTTGGTTTGCGCTGTCGGCGAAAGCTTTTTAAAACTTTGGAGAAGCGCTTCTCGAATTAAAGCACCGTCCCAAAGTGGTGCAGTTTTCTTTTTAGACATGGTCAATTGTTTCGATAATGGGTTTTAAATAAAGCTCAACATTTCAGCGATAGGCCCGAGAGCAAGCACTGGAAGGTATGTCAAGGCACCGACTAAGAGCACGACGCCGATCAAAAGACCGACAAAAAGAGCGCCCGTGGTTGGGAGTGTCCCGTTGCTAGCTGGTACATGTCGCCCCTTGGCGAGGGTACCTGCGAGGGCAAGGGTGAGTACAATCACCACAAATCGACCAAACCACATGGCAAGTGCCAGCCCGATATTAAAGAACGGCGTATTGGCGTTAAGACCGGCAAATGCGGAGCCGTTATTGTTGGCTGCGGATGTCCAGGCATAGAGGATTTCGGATAAGCCATGGGCGCCTGGATTGTTGAGACTATCTAATGCACCAGGCCAAACGAGTGTGACCCCGACGCCGACGAGCACAATGAACGGGACGGCAAGCATCGTAAGGGCAGCTAATTTCATTTCTTTGGGTGTAATTTTTTTGCCCAAATATTCAGGTGTACGACCCACCATCAAACCGGCGATAAAGACCGCAATAATGGCCATAACGATCATGCCGTAAAAACCAGCACCGACACCGCCAAAAACGACCTCACCTAACTGCATAAGGATCATCGTGACCATGCCAGAGATAGGCATAAGACTATCGTGCATCGTGTTGACAGCACCGCAAGAGGCAGCGGTCGTCACGGTTGAAAAAAGTGAAATGCCACCTAAGTCAAAGCGTGTTTCTTTACCTTCCATGCTGAGCCCTTCGGCGCCCAAGGCTTGAAGAAGGGGATTGCCAACATGTTCAGCAAAAGCAAAAGTTGTGAAAGCCATCAAGAATAAAACGCCCATCACCTGCCACAATGCCCAACCTTCACGTTGCGACTTGACCATACGGCCAAAGGTGTAGGTGAGGCCCGCGGGAATAGCAAAAATGGCCAAAGCTTCAGAGAAGTTAGACAAAGGCGTTGGGTTTTCAAAGGGGTGAGCAGAATTCACATTAAAGAATCCACCACCATTAGTGCCTAAAAGCTTGATCGCTTCTTGGCTGGCGACGGGGCCCATGGCAACCGTCTGGTTATCACCCGCAAGGGTTGTCAAAGAAACATAGTTAGCAAAATTTTGAATAACGCCTTGGCTAACTAGAAAGAGCGCATAAATGAGGCTCATTGGCAAAAGTACCCACAGCGTAATTCGAATGACGTCTCGACTAAAGCTCCCAACAGTATTCGATTGTTGACGCGCAAAGCCTCGCATCAATACAAACGCAACGGCAATCCCCGTAGCGGCGGAGAGAAAGTTTTGAACGCCCATGCCCAACATTTGAGTGAGATAACTCATAGTTGTTTCACCACCGTAGCTTTGCCAGTTGGTATTGGTCACAAAGCTCACGGCGGTATTCAAGGCCTGATCAGGCGCAACGCCGCTAAACCCCTGGGGGTTGAGCGGGAGGTAGCCTTGAATGCGTTGTAATAGATAAAGAAAGAAAAGACCGAACGCGTTAAAAGCGAGAAGGGAAGCGGCATAGCTTTGCCAGCATTGTTCATGCGGGCCTCGCGCAAAAAGACTCAAAATTGCTCGGTCAGCTTTTTCCATAGCACGAGGTGCATGGCCTTCGGCCAAAGGCGTAAGCCAAAGACCGATAGGCTTCGTGATCACTAAGAGAGCCACGGCAAAAGCAGCAAATGCATAAAAGGTATTGGACATCATGATGGATTAGGCTCTAAATAGTTCGGCAATGAGCCAAACCACCAGAAGGAGGCTTGCGCCGATAAAAAGACAATCAATCGCGGACATAAGTTAATGTGGGTGTTCTTCAAAGAAATTTGTGAGCAGATGAATGAAGACGTACGGTATGAGTGCAAGCGCAATCGCGAGCACAAGCATCAATAGATCGTGTGTCATGAGAAAACTCCAAGAAGTGGAGGGGTTGGGAGGGTTTGGCCGCTCTGTAGATCGAAAGGCTTTCATCTCCACGAAAAAAATGCTATCGAGGTTCGTATTGCAGCCGTCTATATTTGCTTGGGCGCCGTATATAAAAGTTGTATAAAAAGCGGTGAGCGAAAAACGGCTAAGGCGCTCAAGGAATAGAACTAAAGGGTCGCTGCGCGTCGGCATTTGGAATGCGTGAGGCCCTCAATGGGAACTTCTTGAGGTAGTCAATATCGGTCGAAGACGTCGTGGTACATTGAAGCTCAAAGAGTACGAATGCTTTTTATTGCCTACAAAACGCTTGATTGTTTGATGCTTGAGGAAGGTGTGAAGAGGAAGGTTGAGCGCTCATCTAGGGTGCCTTTTTTTCAGAAAACATCTCATAGATGGGCGATTTATTTCGTCTATTGGTTTTAGACCGATGCTTAGCACTTCAGCACGCATTTTGTTAGAAAGGAAGAACACATTCGTGACCATTTTGTGGTCTGCATCTTGGCACTGACAATCGAACGGTTGATGTACAAACGTCTAACGGATGCTGGAGAACATATTTCCTTTGAATTTTTAAGAGAGTTGTTGTTAGTCCCCACTGTTTCACCGATTCGAGGTGCACGAAACAAGGAGCTAATGTATCTCAAGACGGGATTGTTTATTAATCAAGCCCCAGAACATGAATCTCCTGTGTTGTTAGATATGGTGGCCGAAGCTGAACAGGTAATGGGCACTTTGGAATCAAACCGATGATGACGTTGGAATCAGTCATTAATATGCGGCGTTGCCGACCTGTTAAATTACCCTTTGCTGCAGTTTAGTTATTTCTAAGCCGTTATTGTCTAAACTGAAAAGTAGAAAATCTCCTTGTCGCAGAGTTCGATACGGGAGATTTTTAATGAGAAAACGGGCTAAAGAAGGGAAGAAAATTCTGCGAGAGACGAATACTACCATCGTCGAGCAGTCTTCCTACCTGTGCTTTAGCCGCAACGTAGTTACGACCCTTTTGGGCATCCCACTTATTTTGATAAGCGCGTACATAAACTCGACCCATGGCGTCTTTTGACGCCATCAAGCCTCATTGACTCCCTTGAGAATCCGTGATTTTTGCCATGACAGATACTCACTCCTATATATGCATCTAGTTTGGCGTGAAATAAAAACTCTCGCGTTTAAAACCGTGTCTAAACGCAAGAGTTTCAAGGGATGCTTGATTTTATTTCACCGTTATTTGATCTATCTTATACTGATGTGCAGCTAGGAACCCGGGAGTTTCGGTTTTCTCTTTTGTTGCTGCGGTTCGTCTTTAGGCGGCTTCATCGAGCAACACGGCTTTTGCTGGTGTTGCTTTTCTAAATAGAGAGAGCCCCACCGATACATCGCCGTTAGAATGGGTTCAATGCTTCGCCCCATCGGCGTTAAACGATATTCAACTTTAGGCGGTACAACAGCGTAAACCGTACGATCAACAAGGCCGTCTCGTTCAAGTTCTCGCAATTGTTGAGTGAGCATCTTGGGCGTTGCTTCAGGAATCGCACGACGTAGGTCCGAGTAGCGCATCGTGCCTTCAAGCAGGTTCCAGAGAATGAGTGATTTGTGCTTGCCGCCAATCAGCCCTAAGGTGAGTGCGACAGGGCAGCGTGTGCCGTGATATCCGTCAGTCATCGTTGTCCTTGGTATCTTTTTGGGAACTATCTATCAAAATAGTGCATTCTTGCGAAAGTAGCGCTATAAGCATACACTCTTCGGACGACAATCGTTCTCATTTATCGAGCTATGCAAACCAAGCAATTTGACGTGACCGGGATGAGTTGCGCGGCTTGTTCGAGTCGCGTAGAAAAAGCGGTCAGCTGCCTTGAAGGCGTTAAGGTCGCCGAAGTCAACCTTCTTAAAAATACTTTGAAAGCCACGTTTGACGAAAGTGTCATGAGCGTGGACATAATCAAACGTGCGGTGAGTGATGCTGGCTACGGTGCGAGTCTCAAGGGTGAACAGCAAAAAACGACGACTTCAGTGGGGCAGGCGCCTGACGACACGGGGTTGGTGCAAACAAAAGGGCGTTTGATTGCGTCTTTTGCGCTTTTGATTCCGCTAATGTGGCTCTCGATGGGCGGCATGATGGGCTTGCCAATCCCGGCGATCTTTGACGGGGTGTCTCAAGCACCGACAATGGCTTTTACGCAGTTTTTGCTGACATTGCCGATTTTGTTAATTAACCGTAAATACTTTATTGGTGGGCTTCGTGCGTTGTGGTTACGGGCGCCCAATATGGATAGCTTGATTGCAGTGGGGGCGGGGACGGCGTTTCTTTTTGGGATCTATGTGATCTACCGATTGTTAGGAGCGCAAAGTGTTGGCGATACAGCGAGTCTTGCGCATTTTGCGCACAGTCTTTATTTTGAAGGGGCTGCGACGATCGTCACATTGATTTCGTTAGGTAAGTTCTTTGAAGGTCGTGCTAAACAAAAGACCACCGAGGCCGTGACGGCTTTAATGGCTTTGGCACCAACCACTGCTTTGGTAAAGCGTGACGGGCGGGAGTGCCGCGTACCAACGGCCGACGTCCGGTCGGGTGAAACGGTCATTGTGAAGACGGGTGATACGGTGCCTGTTGACGGTGTGGTGCTCGAAGGCACGGGACTTTTGAATGAGTCTGCCATTACGGGTGAAAGTCTCCCAGTTAATAAGGGTGTTGGCGATACGCTCACGGGCGCTACTTTGCTGGTCGCTGGTGCCATTGAGATGCGTGCAACGCGCGTGGGTGACGATACAGTGCTCGCACAGATTATTCGCTTGGTCGATGAAGCCACTGCTTCCAAAGCGCCTGTGGCTCGATTGGCTGATAAGGTGAGCGGTATTTTTGTGCCGGTCGTCATGACGATCGCGTTGGTTACCGGGTGTGTGTGGTATTGGGTTGGCGGTGACTTTGAATTTGCCTTGAGTGCGGCTGTCTCTGTTTTGGTGATTTCTTGCCCGTGTGCCTTGGGGCTCGCTACGCCGACGGCAATCATGGTAGGTATGGGCCGTGGTGCGAAGGCTGGGGAGCTATTCAAAAATGCCGAAGCCCTTGAGCGCTTTGCTGGACTCAAAACCATCGTATTCGATAAAACTGGTACCTTGACGCAAGGGAGTCCGGTCGTCAAGAAGGTGGTGTCTGTGACGCCAGGGCTCGAAACAGTCGTCATGCTGATTGCAGCTTCGCTTGAGAAGCCCTCTGAACATCCTTTGGCACAAGCCATTATTAAAGAGGCACAAAAGCATGGATTACCGACGCAGCCCGTTGAAGACTTTCAGCAGATTGCGGGTGGCGGGCTTACGGCCACGATGGCTGGGTCATCGTGCGCTGCGGGCAACGCACGACTTATGGAGACTCTAGGCCTCATGATTCCTGAGACCTTGTTGGCCGTGGCTGAGTCCGAAGCTAAAGAGGGAGCCACGGCGCTTTTTGTGGCTTCGGCTGGGCAAGTCATGGGGGTGATTGCTGTGGCTGATGCCGTGCGTCCTGAGTCTTTGGGTACGGTCAAGGCACTCCAAGACCGAAACCTTCGTGTCGTTCTTTTGACGGGAGATCATCCGCAGACGGCCTTAGCCGTAGCACGACAATTGGGCATTCATGAGAGCGACGTGATTGCTGGGGTGAAGCCTGATGAAAAAGCTAAGCACGTTCAGCGCCTACAGGCCGAGGGCCCTTGCGCGATGGTGGGTGATGGGGTGAATGATGCGCCAGCGCTCGCACAAGCCGACGTGGGATTGGCCATGGGCGGTGGTACGGATGTCGCACGTGCGAGTGCGGATGTGGTTTTGATGCGTAGTTCACCCGATGGCGTTCTTTGCGCGTATGATTTATCACGTGCAGTGATGCGTAACATCAAGCAAAATCTATTTTGGGCGTTTGCGTATAACGTTGTGGGTATACCGATTGCCGCAGGCGTCTTTTATCCGTTCTTTGGATGGTTGCTCAATCCGATGATTGCAGCAGCCGCCATGAGCATGAGTTCCGTCAGTGTTGTCTCGAACGCACTTCGGTTACGCTTCTTTGAGCCAGCGAAGATTGAATTGTCGTCCGTTGGTGAATCCATTATTGAAAGGAGGTCTATTATGGATAAGGTCATTCATATCGAAGGGATGCATTGTGGTCATTGCACGTCCGCCGTTGAAAAAGCGCTGAAGGCTTTGCCAGGCGTTGAAGCCGTCGAAATGAGCCTTGAAAAGAATCAGGCTCGTGTCAAGGTTGCTGAGTCGGTCTCTGATCTGATGCTCTCGGCGGTCGTGACGGGCGCGGGCTTTAAGGTAACGGGTATCGAAACCGAATAAGTTTTCGGGCGTAGTTACTCCTTGAGAAGGCTACTTTTCGTGAAGAAAGGTAGCCTTTTGCGTGTCTTGTATCAACAAAAAAGCAGCGAGAAAAACTCACTCTGCTTGAGATTTGGTCTTCTTTTATGTCGTTAGAAGGTGACCGTGTCTGGGTGTAAGCCAGAGAAGGAGACGGGCGGTAGATTATCCAATCGAGCCATGTCTTCAGGCGTTAACGTAAAGTCAAACACCTTCGAGTTTTCGATCAGATGTTCGAGGGTCAAGGCTTTGACGATGGGCATAAAGCCGTGCTGAAGACTCCAGCGAAGGGCGACTTGTGCGGGTGACACATTGTGGGCTTCGGCGATATCGCGAATGGTCGAATTGTGGATGAGTGTGCCACGACCCAACGGACTCCAGGCCTGCACAGCGATGCGATGCTTAAAGCAGAAATTCACAGCAGCAAACTGCGGGTGACCCGGATGAATTTCGAGCTGATTCACCATGGGTTTAATACGAGCACGGGCTAAAAGGGGCACGAGGTGGTGCGGCAAGAAGTTGGAAACCCCGATAACGCGAACCAAACGCTCTTTGTAAAGGTCTTCAAGAGCGCGCCAGGTGCCAGCATTTTGACTTTGCCAAATCATAGGTTCACCTTGGGCGGCTGGCCAATGAATGAGCAACATGTCGAGATAAGACGTCTTGAGTTGTTCAAGTGTGTCTTTAAAGGCCGTCATCACGCCTTCGTAGCTACGGTGTGAGGCCCAAATTTTGCTCGTAATAAAAACCTGTTCGCGTGACATGCCACTAGCATGAACAGCGTGTCCAATCGCCGCTGCGTTGGCATAGATCTGGGCAGTGTCAAAGAGGCGATAACCGAGCTGCAAAGAAGAAGATACGGCGTTTTCAAGGCTACTATCGTTGGGCACTTGCCAAGTGCCAAAGCCCATACAAGGGATTTGAACGCCATTCGTAAGTTCAAGTTTGTCGTCAAAGGACGAGAACACGGAACGTCTCCTGTGATGTTGATAACTCAGTCAAGTTATCAATCGCTAATAAATCTGATTCAAAGTATTGTAGAGGAGCGCTCAAAAAAATGTATTGATAAAAGTCGAAAAGGAGAAAAAAGCTCGTCGAGCAACCAGTACCTATACCTTAAAACGACCAAAAATCGATAAAATAGCGAATGAAAATTCAGGCCCGAGCGCCTGAATCGACCTCGTTATGCCGAGGTAGAACCGAATTGAGTGGTGATTTTGTTATGGATAATGAAATTTTGACCTGGTTGCTGATCGCTGCGTGCGCTGCGGGTTTTGGTGGTGGTGCCGCCTGGCAAGCGTTGCGCCGTCGTTCTAAGCCCTTGAAGCGTCGTACGATCGATCGCGTGGGCGCACGTCCGACAGCTCCTAAGATGCCGCAACCCGAGGTAAAGCCAGCCCCCGAACCTGTGAAGCGTGGACCTGTTGTTGGCGTGACGCGTCCTTCGATGCTCGCTTTTACGACGCTTGAGGGGAGCGTGACGGCTGCAGATCTTTTTGTGCAACGTTCGCTTGATATTGACGAAGAGCATTACCGGACGTTGCCCGTGCCCGAAGAAGAGTTGAAGACGCTCAATGCGCTCTTTGCGCGTAACTGTACGCTTGAAAATGAACCAGGCGATGGTTTAAGTCGCCATATTTATTCGCTCAACTTTTCGAAGATGATTGGGGATGCGTTGCGCTCTGGTTTTATGCCTCACCCCAATGCGACGTCTAATGATTTGCAAGTGATTGCGTTAGGCGACAATGCACAGGCTTTAGGTCGTCCGATGACGGTTGAAGACCATGAGTATGGCGCCTTCCCACACGTCACACAGCTGTGGATGATGTGTGATCCGACGGACAAAAAGCATGAGCTCGATGGCTTACTTGAAGAAGAACTCAATGGCGTTCGTCAATTACTGCCACGTGTCAAACTCTTAGTGACCGCCGTTGAAGGTTTAGCTTGGGATCAGCGTTGGGATGCACTCTTTGATTTAGTGCGTGACGTACGTCGTTTGGGCGCTGGCGAAGGGCAGGCGCAAGAACGTAGTGAACGAACCGACAAGTTGGCGCAAGAGATGTACGCCATTAATCGTCGTATTGACGAAAGTTTAGCAACGCTCGAAAAGAATATGAAAACGCCTGAAGAAGCGGACGTCGCTTTGACGACTTGTATTCCGTACATCTTAGAGCGTGAACTGGCGGTGCTTTATTTGCGTACGCTCGCTGTGATTCGTGTGGTGAGCGGCGACAATTATCTACACGGGATGCATTGCTCGACCTACATTGCGCGTAATGTCGAAAAGTTCCCCGATGTTCACGCTTTACTCGATAAGGCTCGCCACATCGTGTACGCTGCGATGGAAGTGCAAGGGCGTACGATGAATGCGCCCGCGATGGATTTGGCTGGGCAAGTGAAGCGCGACGCTGACCTATTGGGGCAAGCTCACGATGAATCGGTTGCTCGCTTAAAGACGGACGTTGAACGCTTGCAGACAGCGATTGATCATTACTTGATTTTGCAAGGCCGTCCTCGTCGCTACGCTGTTCGCATGCGTGAAGACAATACGGTTGAAGCACTTATGGTGCTTGAGCATTAAGTAGCACAAAATCCTTGGCCTACGAGGTGACGCCATCTCGTAGGCCATTCGTTTGAACGGAATGAACATGGCAAATTCGACACGATTTAAGGGTCTCTCAGAAGACACATTGGCACGTATTCGCCGTTTTCGTGATGATCGCGATTGGGCGCCCTTTCACAATCCGAAAGATTTATCGATTTCTTTATCTTTAGAGGCCAGTGAATTACTTGAACTCTTTCAATGGTCGGGGTGTGATACTGAGGTCGCGCATAAGCGTGAGGCCATGGCTGAAGAGTTGGCGGATGTGCTCATCTATGCCGCTTTGCTGAGTGACAGATTAGGGCTTTCGATGGACGAGATCGTGAACGCGAAGCTCGACAAAAATATCGAACGCTATCCCGTCGACAAGGTCAAAGGCTTGACGGGTGATTACGAGCGACTCAAGGCAGAAGCCCGAGCGAAAGCTGCGAGTCAATCTCTTGACCATGAGGCGCAAACTGAATCTCAACCATCAACGACAAGGACGATCGCGTCGTCGGTGTCTAAACAACCCGAATGGACCGTCTTAACGCGCTTTTTGCCTGAATTGACGTCGGACGCGAATGTTGGCGAGTGGTATACCCGTGCTGGTGGCGAACGCTTTTTGGTGAATTCAAGAGCTACGGCCGCCTTTTGGCAGGCTGTCTCACTTGTTGAAGATCCGCAAGCTGTCCTCACTTTGGCGCGTGAGGGTGTCTTGAAAGTCACTGACGACCTTGATGTGTCGTGCTTAGATGCACGTGGCATTGTGGCTTTGCTAACGATTGTGGTGCGTGAAGCGCGAGCAACCACAGGGCGATTTGAGCGTGCTGTCAAGTCTGGACTCATTGAGCGAGCATTGACGCGCTTAGCTGCCTTAGATCGTTAAGGCCAAAAACGGGATCGACGCAGTGCGATCCCGTTTTGCTTATGATGAATGTGATGATCAGGCACTTTAGTGACGCGCTGCGGCGATCTTTGTCACGATGAAGCCAATGATTGCCATCATGATGGCGGGGCCAATCAAAGCGTCCATCTCTTCGTTAGTGAAAACGATCGATAAGAAAACGCCAAACATCATGAGGCTATTGCCTAAAAACATCATGAAAGATTTGTTAGACCGACGGCGTTGAGGCGTTGGCGTAGGTGTTGTGGTGGTCGTCGTCGAAGAGATGCTCGAGCTTCCCTTGCGTGAGCCCCAATGATGGTCACGACGAAAAGACTCACTGACAGAGATATGTTCTTGAGGCTTGTTGGGTGTCACGGGGGGCACGTTGATGGCCGGTGTGTCGACTGGCGTTTGAGGTAACGAAAGTCCTTGCGTCTCACGATCCGCTTCAATGCGTTGACGTAATTCAGCGGCGATTTTCTTTAGGTCAACGTCGCCTTGCGCACTATCAGGCATGCTGACAGGATGCGTTAACGATTCTTGATTAGCTTGACGCAAAGCCTCGAGCGAATTCTCTTGAAGTCGATCAAGATAGGCAACAAAATCCCCATTTTTGGGTTCAAGGTGGTTCGGATCAGTCATGGCTAGACGCATCAAAAGGAATAAGGACTCTCTTAAGCATAACGCGACTGGCGATATTTTTGCGGACTCAACTGTTTCAAGTGGCTACGAAAAAGGCGTCATCTCTTTCATAGATCTGACGCCTTCAGAAGGGTTTTAGTTGCGGGCTTCTTCAGCCATACGATCGAGCTTAGGTTTCGCTCTAAGCATACGCATGGCGTTTGCGACCACGATCAGGCAAGTGCCCGTGTCTGCAAAGACCGCCATCCACATAGTGGCAAGGCCAGAGAGTGCAAGGAGGGCAAAGACCACCTTGACGCCAATCGCAAAAATGATGTTTTGAACAAGCACATCATGCGTCATGTGAGAGAGTCGCACCAGGGTGGCAATGGACGAAATCTTGTCATCCATGACAGCCACGTGTGCCGCTTCAATCGCGCTATCTGTCCCACGAATGCCCATGGCAATCCCGATATCACTGCGTGCAAGGGCTGGTGCATCGTTGATGCCATCACCCACCATCGCCGTGAGACCGTCTTTTTGAAGGCCTTCGATTTTGGCGAGCTTGTCGTCAGGCAAGAGGTCTGCTGCCACGTGCGTTAAACCCACCTTTTTGGCTAAGGATTGCGTGGCCGCTTCATGGTCACCCGTTAAAAGCCAAGGCGTCAAGCCAACCGCTTCGAGCTGACGAAGGCCGTCAACCGTGTCTTCTTTGATGACGTCTTCAAGACCAAAGACAGCTTGTACACCAAAGGTATCTGCGAGCGCTACGGTGGACATGCCTTGCTTCGTGTAGGTTTCGAAGGCCTGACGAACGTCATTATCGGCTAAACCCTGCGCTTCGAGCCAACGCAAGTTCACTAAGCGCACCATGCCTTTTTCGATACGACCTTCAACCCCTGCGCCCGGCAACGCCGTAAAGCCGTCAACCGAGTAGGTGGGTAGATGTTGCGCCTGACCCCAGCGGGCAATCGCCTGAGATAAAGGATGGCGGTTCATGGCTGCAAGGCTCGTTGCCAAAGCACCCGTGAGCTTTTCGTCAAAGGTCATCAAATAGGTAACGCCAGCGACGGCGGGTTCGCCACGCGTCAAAGTCCCCGTCTTATCTAAACCGACGTGCTTAAGGTGACGTGCCTGTTCAAGATAGAGGCCGCCCTTAATGAGGAGACCGCAACGGGTGGCAGTGGCCAAGGCCGACACAATAGTAACAGGTGTCGAAATCACCAAAGCGCACGGACAAGCTATCACTAATAAGCAAAGCGCACGATAAATCCAGGTGCCCCAGTCACCGGTCATGAGTGACGGAATGATGGCCGTTGCGAGTGCCACGGCAAAGACGATGGGTGTATAGATCTGGGCAAAGCGATCAACGAAGCGTTGCACGGGCGATTTGGTCGCTTGCGCATTTTCAACCGCATCAATGATGCGTGCCGTCAGACTTTCAGAGGCAGGTGCCGTAACGATGATTTCAATGGTAGAAGTAAGGTTCACCGTCCCAGACCAAACCGTGTCGCCTTCGCCTTTTTCGGCTGGCATGCTTTCGCCAGTCACCATTGATTGGTCTAGCGCCGTGTGGCCGCGCACAATACGACCGTCTAATGGCACACGGTCGCCGGGGCTTACACGAACGACGGCACCAATGCCCACTTCAGCCGCGGGGACAGCCGTAAACGTATTGCCGTTACGAACATCAGCGGTTTCTGGGGCTACGCTCATCAAGTCGCGAATTGAACGGCGCGCTTTCGTCATCGAAAGCTGTTCAATGGCCTCAGAAATCTGGAATAGCACCATCACCATCGCCGCTTCAGGCCAGGCGCCAATGAGAACACCGCCTATGACTGCTACAGCCATTAAGGCATTCATGTTGAGGTTACCGTGAAGAACAGCAACGAGCCCGTTTTTAAAGGTGGTAATCCCGGACATGAGAATCGCAATCAGCGCAAGACCTAAGGTCAACATGTCGGCAATTTCGTGACCAATCGGTAAGCTATCTGGGCGATATTCAGCAAATAATTCAATGCCCTCGGAAAGGAGGGCCATGATTAAAGCGCCGATATAGAGTGTCCATGGGATAGGCGCGTTTTCGATGGCTTTAGGGGTCGCGGAAACAGGGCGAGCACTATAGCCACAACGCTCAATGGCGGCAATGGCGCGTGCTTCAAGGGCATCGTCACCCGTCAGCGTTACGGTGCGGTTCATGACGTTAAGATCGGCGCCAAGAATGTCGTCTTCAGCAAACGCTTTTTGAATTTCGCCTGCTTCAACGGGGCAGTCCATCTCTGGCACACTAAGAACAATGCGGTGTGAGCCAGATGAAATCACATCGGCAGGTAAACCCAATTTCAACAGGGCATCCGTAATGACAGATGTATCCTCGAGTGTGTGTGTCACTTGTACAGTGCGTGTGCCATAGTCAATGGAGACATGAGAAACACGGTCCATAGCCAGTAAGGCGCGTTCAATCGGGCCTCCTTCGGCAGGGCAACACATGGCAGGTACAGAAAGAATCAATATGGACATAATGTGTGTGTCCGCAGGGTGCGGATAAAACAATTTTGAATAGATATGATTCATTACACACCCTGAAGTAACTACAAGGTCAAGCCTATTTTTGCGATAATTTAAAAAAATCGCAAAGAAGGGTTTAAGGACATTTATATGAGAATTGGAGAACTGGCAGCTTTAACGGGACATACCTCTGAGACGATTCGTTATTACGAAAAGTTGGGGCTTTTGCCTGAGGCTACTCGTTTGTCGAATAACTATCGTGTGTATCGCGAGGTGCATGTGAAGCGCCTCACTTTTATTCGTCATTGCCGTACGCTGGATATCAGCTTGGATGAGATTCGCTTATTGCTGACGAGTATTGAAGACGAAAATCCAGAGTCGGCCAATCGTGCGCATGCGCTCATTCATCATCACCTCGAAGCGGTTGAGGCACGCATGGCTGAGTTAGAGCATTTGCGTCATCAATTGCATGTGCTTGCAAGTGCTTGTGGAGGGCATCATCACGAAGAGGGTGAAACCTGCGGATTGCTACAAAAGTTAAAGTCTCCCGACGGTGAGTAACAGTGATTAATGAGGACGAGCATTGCTCACGCCATTCGGTAGAATGCATCCGTTCAACAATAAAGGACTGCTATGGTCGAAGTTTCTAGTACGGTGATTCATTTCACGGGCATGCAAATGCTCTTGATCACTGGGTTATTTTTATTAGCCGTTTTGGTGCCGCTTTGGCTCTTGAAGCGTTTTGCGCAAATCGTACCGCCCGTCTACAAAGTGAACGGTATTCCGAGTGGTGTGGGCGGCTTACTCTTAATGGTGGTGGGCATTTTGATTGCCCAGGCAGTGCCGGCGCTTTACCACTTAGGTCGATCAGGCGCGAGCGTTGTGCGTGTTCTTGAAGTCGATGTGGCGTTTTGGTGGGCAGCTGTGCAAACGTTAATCCCTGATTTGGTGACTGTGGTTTGTCTCTTGACAGCGATTGGCGCTCTTATTTTTGGTCGAACGCCTTGGGCATTACGTTTGGCGATCGTCATGGCTTGGCTGGGTGGTCCCTTGGTCGCTTTCTTACGTCACCTCTATTTAGGATTGCCGCTTGAAGTGGCGGGTGAACCCACGGGGCTCTTCTTTTTGACGGTCGTGATGACAATTTATTTGCTTTTTTCGAACCGTCCTGCGTTGACCTACGGCACCGAAGCTGGTCGCCATTTGGCCGAGCAACGTGGTGTCTTTAATTTGTAAGGCGATAGGTCAATGCAAAGTGTGATTGGTAGCCTCTTACTTCTTTTCTTCTTTTTGTTGGTTTTGCATTCGCTTTGGCAATGGGGGCGCCACTTTCCGCCGGCGACCCATGAAGCCCCGTCGGGTGTTGAAGGCGGGCTTCTCTTGATTGTGGCTGGGCTCCTCGGGCTCCTCATTTTTAATGCGACTGGTTTTGGCTTGATGGTTACGGCCATTAAGGGCACGGGCGTATGGCCAGCGAACCTTTGGATGAGTGCTGTGATCCCTGGGGTTTTGAGCTTAGTGGGCGTCCTTTGGGCGTTGCTAAGACTCCTTTCGGGGCGTACGCCTCGCGTTCGGTGGGAAGCCTCGATCGGCTGCTTAGTGTCAGGCCCTTTGGCTGAAGGCTGGTGGCTCTTTGTGGGTTCGGGCGATATCGCTCGTTGTGTCTTTTTGAGTGTGGCAGCAATTGCGATTGTGATCTATCTCATGCGCTCGTCAAGGTCTCGCCATACCTACGGTTCGAGTGTCGCCTAAAGGTTAATCCTGTGTAGTCGAAATAGACCGATCAGGTACAATTTGGCCATCCTGATTGTTCGCGAACCTAACCTCTTGTCGCGACCTTATTCGAATTAAAGGAAGTTTTCTATGACTCATCCCATTCTGATCAAGAATGCCATTGTCTTTGCGCCCGAAAAGCTCGGTCGTCGTGATCTCTTTATCGCGGGTGGCAAGATCCTTGCCATGGCCGAAACACTCGACATCAATGTGCCTGACTTGGAAGTGATCGATGCCAATGGCGCCTATCTGACGCCAGGCTTGATTGACCAACACATTCACGTGACGGGTGGTGGCGGCGAAGGCGGTTGGAAGAGCCGTTGCCCTGAACTCGTTTTCTCTGAATTGGTGAAAGCGGGTGTGACGAGCTTTATGGGTGTGTCGGGCACAGACTCGATGTCCCGTTCGATCGCTAACCTCTTAGCCAAGGTGCGTGGCCTCAAAGAAGAAGGGGCCTCTGGCTGGATGTGGACGAGTAACTATTCTTACCCGGTGACGACGATTACGGATTCTGTGAAGACGGAACTCTTCGCGATTCCTGAAGTCTTGGGTGTGAAGTTGGCCTTGGGAGACCACCGTTGTTCCTTTCCGTCGATGGAAGAAGTCCGTAGCATCGTGGCTGACGTCCGTGTCGCAGGTATGTTGACGGGCAAGGTGGGGTTCTTGCACGTCCATTTGGGCGACTACCCGTCTTCTTTTGACATTTTTGACAAGATCGTTGAATCGGGTCTTCCGATCAAGCACATTCGCCCGACGCACGTCGCTCGCCATCCTGAAGTGTTTAAGCGTGCTGTTGAATTTGCCAAGAAGGGCGGCATGATCGACATCACGACGGGTGGCGGTAGTTGCTTTGGTACGGCTGCCGATGCTTTCAAGCGTGCAATGGAAAGCGGCGTGGCGCTTGACCATATCACGATGAGCTCTGACGGTCATGGCTCGATGCCGCGCTTCAATGAAGAAGGCGAAATGGTGGGTCTTGGCGTGGGTTCCATCATGTGTAACCTCGAAACCTTGCACGATGTAGCCAAGATGTATGACTTTGAAACGGCTTTGCGTCCCTTTACGAAGAATATTGCCCGTGCCTTGAACCTTCAGGGTAAGGGTGAAATCAAGGTGGGGGCCGATGCCGACTTCCTCTTCTTCAATGCTGACTACACGTTGACGGACGTCTTTATGGGCGGTCGTCAGTGCATGCGTCAGGGTGAAGTGATTGTGAAGGGTGCCTTCGAAGACTAACGAAGACTTCACAAACCTCTCAGAACAAATTGGCCCTGTTCATCGCGTGAGCAGGGCCAACTTTTTTGGTGTTGTCTAATCGTGACGTTGGTCAAAGCGTTCGACGGTGCCTGAGGTCAGGTTCACAAAGAAGGCAGCGCCACGTTTCGAGGGTAACACTTCAATCTTCCAATCCATGCGGTGGCAAATACGCGAAATGATCGAGAGGCCAAGTCCTGCGCCTACGCTATCATCAGCACCAGCACTTCCGCGGACACCATGACCAAAGATGCGCTCGACTTCGTCGGGCTTGAGGCCTGGCCCCGTATCTGAGACGATAAAGCCTTTGGCCGTTTCTTTGACTATGATGCGACCTTTGGTCGTATAGCTCACGGCATTTTTAAGGAGATTATTGGCAACCGTGCCAAGCATCACCGGGGAGAAGGTTCCTTCGCAAGGCGCTTCACGTACATAAACGAGATGAAGGCCTTTTTCTTCAGCAAAGGGGATCCAAGTTTCGATGGCCGTTTGCAAAACCCCTTGAACGGTATCGGGTTCAGCACTGCCGTGACGCTGTGAGAGTCGAGCAAAGGATAAAAAGAGCTGAACGAGCTCACGCATGTCGTTCGTGGATCGTGCAATACGATCGACTTGTTGCTGCTGTTGAGCGCTGAGTGGCGTCAATGAGAGCAACTCAACACTCGTTTCAATGACCGTCAATGGAGTACGCAACTCGTGACTCACGTCACCTGTAAAAGCTTTTTCGCGCTCTAAGGCATCATGAAGTCGCCGTAGGGCGGTATCACAAATATGGGCGAGCTCTCCTACTTCGTCTTGCGTAATCGTGACCGATAAAGGTCGATAAACGGGAGCGAGGCTCGCTTCACGTACGGCGCTTGATAGGGCACGCACGGGTTGCATGATGTTTCGAGAGAGCCACCAACCGGCCAAAAGGCCAATAAAAAAGACGATCAAGACAGAACTAAAGACAACCTTTTTAAAGAGGCGTTCGGTATCTTCAAAGCCTTCTTGGTCGCGCACCAAAACGAAAGGTTCCCCTTTCCAGGTGGACGTATAAACAAAGAAGTCACCTTCGTCCGTGAGTTCGGTAAAGCCTGGGGCTAAATGCTGAAAGTGTGATGGAATGGGCTTTAAGGGGCGAGCACCATAGATACTCGTTTCGCTTGATAGAACGGGCTTCTCGCCAAGGTCTAGATGGTGCTTGATACGATCGACTTCGTCCTCAAGGACGCCAGCAATCAGATGGGATTCGGTAAATTCCATCGACTGATGTAAAGCGGTTGCATAGATCGCGGCAATCAAAGTCACAAGGAGTGCAAAGCTCAGCATAATGCGCTGAACAAGACTTCTAGGGGGCGATTGAGTTTGAGCCATAAATGCACCTTGAGGACGTCTTCGATTTATTCGTCAGAGACAGACCAACCTAAACCTGGATGTGTATGAATCAAGGGACGATCAAAAGGCTTGTCGACCGCTTGACGTAATAGATAAAGGTTAGAGCGTAAACTGTCGCTCGCTGGTGTATCCCCTTGCCACAAGAGAGCTTCTAAGCGGTTTCGACCGACGACGCCTGGGCTACGTTGCATGAGTTCACGTAAGAGCTGTAAGCACGTAGGATTTAAACGAATTTCTTGATTGTCACGTGTCACGCGTAGTGTCTTCAAGTCTAGCGTCAAAGGCCCCACTGTCAAACGGTCGGCCGAGCCCGTGCCACTACGACGCAAAAGCGCTTCGACGCGCGCTGCAAGTTCGCGTAGTGAGAAAGGTTTGATCAAGTAGTCATCCGCCCCGCTTTGAAGGCCGGCAACGCGATCGTCAATCGTATCGCGCGCCGTCAAAATCAAAATAGGGAGCTGATGCCCTTCTTCGCGAAGACGGCGCGTGATTGAGAGCCCATCAATGTCGGGTAAGCCGACATCCAATATCACAAGGTCATACTGAAACTGCTGGAGTCGCTCAAGCGCAGCGTGCCCCGTTAAACACGTTTCTGCAATCCACCCATCGTGAAAGCTCAGAAAGTCTTTGACGTTGGCCAAAATGTCAGGATTGTCGTCGACGACGAGAATTCGTATGCTCATGTATTTCCTGTTCAAAAGGTCGAACCTTGGTACCCATAGTATGCCTCTTTAGGGCAAAAGTTAGTCGGCCAATTGTTCAGAATTGTTTCTCTGAGTGAGGTCCCATTGGGGACGATAGGTCGTCGATTTCACGTTCACGAGGCTTAAGACGGTCGAATAAAGGTGTTCGTGCGTCACGCCATTCTTAGGCGCTTGGGCCAAACGCTTCATGTCGATACCAAAGGTCTTACCCCAGTCTTGGGAGAACCACATCACCATCGGGACACTCGTCTGTTCTTTGGGCGCAATCAAGTAGGGTGCACCATGCAAAAAGAGACCGTTTTCACCCAAACTTTCACCGTGGTCAGACACAAAGAGGAGCCCTGCGTCGATTTGATTAGAGGCGCCTTCGAGTGTTTTAATGAGGTCAGTTAACACACGATCGGTATAGCGAACCGAGTTGTCATAAGCATTCACAACCGTTTCGCGCGGGCAGGCACCAAGGTCAGCATCTTGGCATTCGGGCTGCCATGGCTTACTGTCGTCAGGCGAATCTTGGTGGTAGCGCGGACCGTGCTGACCATAAAGATGGTAAAAGAGAACGGTAGGACGGTCTGACGGGAGCGTAGCCAGGTCTTTCCGGAGTTCATTCACTAACACACCGTCAAAGCAACGGCCATTGGGGCAGTCTTGGGCGGTGCGCTCTGGCTGACGCGTTGGCACACCTTGGCAAGCCCCCTTACAACCCGATTGATTGTCAACCCAGGCTACATTTACACCAGCGCGCTGCAAAAGGCCTGGCAACGCTTCTTCAGAAATGATGCGCTTACGGTCATAGTCAGAGCGACCAATGCGACTCATCATGCAAGGGAGCGACACATCCGTACTTGTCCCACACGAAACGACTTCAGGGTGATTAATGACGGACAACTGACGTAAACCAGGGTTGGTTTCACGCTTGTAGCCCGCTAACTCCCAATTGGCCGAACGCGTCGTTTCACCCACGACAACCACTAAGAGAGCAGGGCGCTTAATGTTCGTAGCTAAAGTCGGGTTCGGATCCACGATTTGGCGAGTGGCTTGGTCGGGTGACGTATCCTTGGTGAGTGTTGCAATGAGGCTATAAGGGACATTGACGGGCGCAATCAGGTAGCGTGCAGAGCGATCAGCTCTAAATAAACTCGAGAGCGAATTCATCTGCATAAATAAGAGACCCACGCCAAGCACTAAGGCGCCCAAAGCCGTGCCAGTACGCCAAGCGATGTTTTTAAGGCGAACGGGTTGAAGGTCAGCTATGAGCGTTGCGACCAAGAGCGGCAAGAACGTAAAGGTCGTCAGTAGAATCGTGCGAATCGACAAATAGGTCGAGGCTTCATGCGTGTCGGTCGCCAAAATATTGCGAGCCATATCAGGATTAAAGACAATCCCATACAGGCATTCACCCGTAAAGGCCACGCTGCCGCAAAATCCTAAGACGAGCAAAAGCGTACGCGCAATGGGGCGCGGAAAGGCCGTTACGAGCATAATGAGTGCCACCGCAATGGCAAAGAGGCCACCAACCAAAGCCCCTAACACCAGTGCGTCATGGGGCAACCAAGCAAAGTCGGGCTTGTTAATGCCCATGATGCGCGTAAAGAAGGGGGCATTGAGCACAACCGTCCACCACAAGGCCGTGAAAAAGCTCAAGCTTTTAAGTGACAATTGAGCGGTCTTATTTTTAATGCTTTCGGGAAAAAATAACACATAAAGGGCCGCGCAAATAATCCAGTCAATGAGCCCTGTCGCAATCACGTGGGAGACAAAGTGGGCGCCTTCCATAACGCGCGTTAAGCCGCAGAGAGTACCGAAGACGAGCGCGAAAAGCCCGCTCGCAATCGCCGCGCGAGGCCAACGGTCCTTCATTGCAAAATAAAGGGCAAAAAGCACAAAGCCCGTTCCTGCGTGGCCAGATGGCCAGCACTTGCCAGGTTGATTTGACCAACTGAACGTCGGATCCGTGATTTCAAAATGACCGCCAAAAGGTACCACACTCCACGGGCAAGCGACACCAGTCGTATCTTTCAACCACCAAACGGTGAGAGCAGACACCGCCATGGCAATGACGGCATAGAGGGCGCGTTTACCCAAGTCATGCTGCATGAGACGTTCACCACGCGAAATCAACATGATCGTGTAGATCAAGAGTGGAATCGCAATGAGAAAGGGAATGACTTTAGGTGTCTGATAGAAGACTTGCGTAAAGGTCTCGTTTTGGTGCCAAGGCCAACCGTCATTAAAGAAGATGCGCGCGATCGAAAGATCAAAGGCGTGAGGAGGCACAATGACCAAAATGATCAAAAGCGAAGCCGGAATAATGAGTCCGGTCATAAAGGGGAGCGTCGAAAAGAGACGGCTAGAAGGTTTCATGACACACCAAAATAGGGAAAATGGTTGGTGTCTTTAGTATCGTGTTGAGACTGTCAAAACCGCATCACCTTGCTGTCAAAGCACCGTGAAGAGCGCGTCAAATATTCGTCAAAGGATTTGCGTTAAATCATGAAATGGTCAGTTTCCGCTAAAACGCCACGGAGAAAAGGACTTGCAGAGGTCGTATTCTTTGTGCCTTCAAGGCGGCAACGGGTGTTGCTTGTGAGGTACGAACGCCTACACAAAAGTCAAGAGGAGTTTTACGCTGTCTATATCAGCTGGCTGTCGCTTAATATCAAAAGGTACCCTCAAACCAGGAGCGACCCATGAATCTTCCTCAATTCATGATCTTTGCGTCACTCGCGGCGGCTTGTGCCTATTGCAATTTAGCTTGGTCGATCGGGGTGATTTGAAGAAAAAAAGCGCGACATCGATCTGCCGCGCTTTTTTCTTTTAGGTGCTACCTAAATTAATTCTTTCGGTAGCTATCAGGGTCTGTGAGCTCTTCGACTTCAAAGCTACCCATGATGCCCTTATATTCCGGACGGTAGTCAAGCGGATTCTGGCAACGGAACTCAAGCCAAGCGGTTGCAGGCTTGGTGCCGTCTTCGGTACCGTTCGTGCTTGCGCCACGCAGTGGGAGCATGCCCTTGCCGCCTTGACCGCAATGCTGACGAGCGCGCTCAGCCAAATGCTCAACCAAACGATTGGCTTGGTGGACGCCTGGCCACTTCGCATCAATACGCCATACGTTACCCACGACATTGGTGAGGGTTTCATCGCGGTTAAGAATCTTTTCGTGTTCGTCCTTGATGGTTTGGCAACCTGTGAGGGCGAGAGCGGCGAGTGCGGTGCTAAGAATCAGAATGCGTTTCATATCAAATCATGTTTGAGGTTTCTGCTGACTGAAAGCCAGCTGTGTCGGCACATTGTAGCGAGAATTTGACGGTTGCGCCGCGATAGGTGTGGTCAACAAAGCCCATAGCGTAAATCAATGAAGGTCTTAAAGAATACCTAGAGGCTTTTGTGAAAGGCAAAATCTTAGGAACAAAAGCGCTCTTGTTTGTCGCTATAAAGTGTCATGAAAACAGATCGAATAGCTACTGCTAGAAGGGAGAAGGTGTAGTTCAATGTGCGACTTTTTCGGGTAAGTCCGATCTCCAAGTGATAATCTTTGTAAGCAATCCTTAATACGACCTCCCTACACTTCGTGAGCATAGGATCGATCCGCCCTTTTCCGGATCAGCAAACAACGTCATCAGGAACGTCTTTTTCTCATGTCTGAAGCCATTCTCGAAGTCTGTGACCTAACCTGCGAACGCGGGGAGAGAACTCTTTTTCAGCACCTTTCTTTTCAGGTAGAACCCGGTACGCTCGTTCGTATCGCGGGCTCCAATGGTGCGGGTAAGACGACGCTCCTACGTTTGATGACGGGTTTGATGCGTCCAGTCGAAGGGGAAGTGCGTTGGCGTGGTGTAGCGGTACAAAAGGCCGCACAGGACTTTTGGCGTGAGCTTTGCTATATCGGACACCGTAATGGCGTCAAGGACGATCTCTCGGTTTTAGAAAATGTGATGATTAATGCCAATGTGGCTGCCGTCCCTGTGACTGAAAACGCCGCTTTGGACGCATTGGATGCCGTGGGTTTGACGGACTTTGTTGAAGTGCCAGCGGGTCAACTCTCCCAGGGTCAGCGTCGCCGTGTGGCGCTTGCTCGCCTTTGGCTCTCTCGTTCGGTCAAGCTTTGGGTGCTTGACGAACCCTTTACGGCTTTGGACGTGCGTGGTGTCGCACGCTTAGCTAAGTTGATCGCTGAACATGTGCAAGCGGGTGGCATTGTCATGCTCGTCACCCATCAAGAAGTTCCAGTTGAAGGGGTGAAGCACTTGGTGATCGAACCCGAACAGTGGGCACCGCGCCGTCGAACGGCCGTTGAACGCGCCCTTGATGACGAAAGCGCTCAAGAAAGCGCCGCTGCGCACTAAGGAGGACGGCCCATGTTTAAGCTTTTTACGATTATTCTTCGCCGCGACCTGATGTTGGCGTTTCGCCGTAAGTCTGACTTGGCTCAGGTAATCTTCTTCTTTGCGGTTGTCGTGACCTTGGTGCCGTTGGGCGTCGGGGCTGAAACCAATATTCTTCGTGCCATTGCCCCGGGCGTTGTGTGGGTTGCTGCGCTTTTGGCTGCCTTACTTTCTTTGCCGCGTATGTTTGAAGCAGATCACGCTGACGGGACGCTTGAACAGATGTTAGTGACGGCCGAACCGTTGCCTGTGGTGGTGATGGCCAAGGTCTTTGCGCACTGGTTGGTGACAGGGGTACCGATGACTATTTTTGCAGCGGTCTTTGGGATCCTTTTTGACTTGTCTTTAGATGTGACCATGGTGATGGTCGCAAGCCTATTTTTAGGGACGCCCGTGCTTTCTTTAGTAGGCGCCGTGGGTGCTGCGTTGACGTTAGGGTTGCGTGCTGGCGGCGTGTTGACAAGCTTACTGGTGTTGCCGCTTTATATTCCTGTGTTGATTTTTGGTGCGGGTGCTAGTCAGGCCGTGTCTGTGGCTTTGAGTCCTACGCCGCATTTCATGATCGTAGGCGGTCTCACACTCTTGAGTGTGGCTTTGGCTCCGATGGCAGTGTCGGCGGCATTACGTATCGCAGAAAGTTAATTTTTTAGTTATCGCTTTTGATTTTCCTTCGGAGACAGAATCACATGAGCTTATCCGATCCGCAAAGCTTCTACCGCATGGCAGGTAAAGTCGTGCCCTGGTTGATGGGTATTGCACTGATCCTTTTCGTCATCGGGTTTTACATGGGCTTTTTCGTTTGCCCGATTGATGCCAAGCAAGGTAATTCTTACCGCATCATATTTATTCACGTATCGGCTGCATGGCTTTCTATGCTCCTTTATGTACTGATGGCTGTCTTTAGTGCGATCGGTCTTTGGAAAAACAATAAGATCTGCTTTACGCTCGCTCAAGCCATGGCGCCGACGGGGGCTTTGATGGCTTTTATCGCGCTTTTCACGGGGGCCTTCTGGGGTCGTCCAACGTGGGGCACGTATTGGGTTTGGGACGCTCGTTTGACGTCTGAGCTGATTCTCTTTTTCTTGTATCTCGGCTTTATCGCTTTACATTCTGCGATTGATGATAAGCGCCGTGCAGACCGCGCAGCGAGCGTGATCAGTATTGTTGGCGTCATTAATGTGCCGATCATTTATTTCTCTGTGCAGTGGTGGAATACCCTCCATCAGGGGGCCTCGATTACATCTCGCGGTTCTTCCATTGCGCCGATCATGCTGTACACGCTCTTGATCATGGTGGTTGCAGGCATGTTCTACGGTGCGGGTGTTGTACTCGCTCGCTCCCGATCCATCATCCTTGAACGTGAACGTCGCGAAGCGTGGACGCAGAAGGCGGCGTTGGAGGGCAAGCTATGAACTGGAATAGTCTTTCCGACTTCATCTTTATGAATGGCCACGGCTACTACGTGTGGTGCGCTTACGGTGCGCTCTTGGTTGGTGTGGTTTATGAAATCTTTTCCTTGCGCGCTCGTCGCGCCAAAATCTGCGCTCGTTTGGCTCGTGAAGCTCGAGCTGCCAAATCAACACTGGAGATGTAAACATGGATGCGAAGACCAAGAAACTGGCTTTGATCGGCGCGGCCGTTGTCGCTGTCGGTGCTGGTGTGACGCTTGCCCTTCAGGCCTTTAATGACAACCTCGTGTTCTTTTTCTCGCCCACGCAGGTCGCTGCTCAGGAAGCTCCGATGGGGCGCACCTTCCGTTTGGGTGGTGTCGTAGAACCAGGTAGCGTCAAGCGCTTAGAAGATGGCGTGACGGTGACCTTTGGTATTACGGATACGGCCAAGATCGTGCCGGTTCAGTACACGGGCATTTTGCCTGACCTCTTTGCCGAAGGTCAGGGCGTCGTTGCGCAAGGTAAGTTGGATGAAAAGGGCGTTTTCTGTGCTTCTGAAGTGTTAGCCAAGCACGACGAAAACTACATGCCGCCTGAAGCGGCTAAGGCCCTTGAAGACGCACATAATGCTGGCGTTGCTCAAAAGAAGGCGGAAGCCGCTGCTAACGCCAACCGTTCGTGATCCCGTAGAACGAACGTGATATTTAACACTTGAAGCGCGGTAGCTAAAAAAGCTACCTCGCTTTGTGTGTTTGTAAAAGAAGGCGGAATGGATCCGCACTCAACCCTAACTGGAGAAACCAAGTGATTCCTGAAATTGGTCACTTTGCACTTATCCTGTGCCTTGCGTTAAGCATCGTACAGGGCGTGCTCCCGCTTGTCGGTGCTGCGAAAGGTAATCGCGCATTGATGGCTGTTGCTCGTCCTGCCGCGCTGGCTAACGCTTTTTTTGGCACGGTTGCCATCGGTAGCCTTGCCTATTCGTTCTACATTTCGGACTTTACGGTTCTGAATGTGGCGAACAACTCAAACACGTTGTTGCCTTGGTTCTACAAGATTGCAGCAACTTGGGGTAGCCATGAAGGTTCGATCCTCTTTTGGGCGGTGACCTTGTCTTGGTGGGGCGCTGCTGTGGTTTGTTGCGCTCGTCGACTCCCGACTGAAATGGTGGCACGTGTGACGGGCGTTTTGGGCCTCGTCGGCATGGGCTTTCTCCTTTTCATGCTCTTAACGTCGAACCCGTTTGTGCGTCTTTTCCCGGCACCCCTTGAAGGCGGTGACTTGAATCCGCTCTTGCAGGACCCGGGCATGGTCTTCCATCCGCCACTCCTTTATTTAGGTTATGTGGGCTTTGCGGTGCCTTTTGCTTTTGCGATCGCCGCTTTGATCTCTGGCCGTCTTGACGCGGCTTGGGCTCGTTGGATGCGTCCGTGGACGACGGCTGCTTGGGTGCTCTTGACCTTGGGTATTTCGCTTGGCTCCTACTGGTCTTACTACGAACTCGGTTGGGGCGGCTGGTGGTTCTGGGACCCGGTTGAAAACTCTTCTTTCATGCCGTGGTTGACGGGGACTGCTTTGATCCACTCGTTGGCGGTCACTGAAAAGCGTGGTTGCTTCCGTGTTTGGACGGTGTTACTTGCTATTCTCACGTTCTCGCTTTCGCTTTTGGGTACGTTCTTGGTGCGTTCTGGCGTCTTGACGTCTGTGCATGCCTTCGCAACCGACCCTGAACGTGGTCTCTTTATTTTGGCGTTCTTGATCATCGTGATCGGTGCTTCGTTCTTGCTCTTTGCTTGGCGTGCGCCGACCGTGGGCTTAGGTGGCAACTTCGCGCTGATCTCCCGCGAATCGATGTTGCTCGTCAACAATGTGTTGCTCGTTGTTGCGATGGGCGCTGTGCTTCTTGGCACGCTCTATCCGCTCTTCCTTGATGCGTTGAACGCCGGCAAGATTTCTGTGGGGCCACCCTACTTTGATGCGGTCTTTGGTCCTTTGATGCTCCCGTGCGTCTTCTTAATGGGTGTTGGTCCCCTCGCTCGTTGGAAAGATACGGATCTTGTTGACCTCATGAAGCGTATCGCTTGGTGCTTTATTGCCGCCATTGTGTGCGGTGCGGGCATCCCCATCCTCATGGGCGAATTTGGTCACTGGGTCTTCTTGGGTGTCACGTCTGCGACCTTTGTCTTCTTTGCTGTCATTGAAACCTTCCGTCAGCAGATTCGCAACCTCAAGGGCAATATCGTGGCTCGTCTCTTCAGATTGCCTCGTGCTTTCTGGGGCATGCAGCTCGCCCACATCGGTGTCGCCGTCTTCATTATCGGTGTCGCCCTTGTGAAGGGTTATCAGGCTGAACGTGACGTTCGTATGTATCCGGGCGAAACGGTGACGGTGGCTGGCTACACCTTCACGTTTAATGGTGTTGAAACGGTGCCAGGCCCCAACTATACGGCTGACCGTGGCGACTTCACGTTGAGCTATGGTGGTAAAGAACTGCAGCATCTCTATCCCGAAAAGCGTAAGTACTTTAGTAGCTCTAACTCCATGCCGATGACCGAAGCTGCTATTCGTCACTCCTTGACGGGTGACGTCTATGTGAGCTTGGGTACCCCGACGGCCGATGGTGGTTGGGTGGTTCGTGCTTATTCGAAGCCTTATGTCACTTGGATTTGGTGGGGTACCATCATCATGTCTATCGGTGGCTTGTGGGCTGCTTCTGACCGTCGCTATCGTCGTCGCAAGACGAAGAAGGGCGAAGAGGGCAAGATCGGAGAATAAGAAATGAAAGCTAAATTTTTAATTCCGTTTGCGATTTTTATCGCCTTGGCCGGCTTCCTCTTCAAGGGTCTTTATATGGATCCGCGTACGTTGCCGTCCGTCTTGATTAATAAGCCCATGCCGCAGTGGTCGTTGCCGACGCTTTTTGATAGCTCCAAAGAGCTGAGCACCGAAGACATGAAGGGCAAGGTTTGGATGTTGAATGTTTGGGCAACGTGGTGCGTGCCCTGTAAGCAGGAACATCCCTACATGGTTCAGCTAAAGCGTGAAGGTCTCAAGACCCCGATCATTGGCTTTGTTTACAAGGACAATCCCGGTGCTGCCCTCAATATGCTTCGTCAGGCTGGTAACCCCTACGATAGCGTGGTCTTCGAATTGAAGAACAAGGTCGGTATCGACCTCGGTGTCACGGGTGTGCCTGAAACCTTCGTGATCGACAAAAAGGGTGTGATTCGTGCCAAGGTGAGCTATCCGCTCGAACCGTACCTCTGGAAAGAACAGATCAAGCCTTTGCTCGACAAATTGGAGGCTGAATAATGCTGAAGTACCTCAAGTGGATGGGTGTGACGGCCGCCGCTACGCTCATGATGATGGGTTCGGTTCAGGCTGGCGCGCCGCGTGAAGCGACGCCAACGGCTTTTGACCCTGTGGCTCACCAGCGCGTGGTTGAAGTCTCGGAGCAGCTCCGTTGCTTGGTGTGTCAGAACCAGTCGATTGCAGACTCGAATGCTGAACTCGCGGTTGACCTTCGCAATCAGGTGATTGAACAGGTCAAAGCTGGTAAGACCAACGAACAGATCGTGGACTACATGGTTGAACGCTATGGTGACTTCGTGCTTTATAAGCCCCGTTTCCAGGCCAATACCATCATCCTTTGGTTGGGTCCTGTTGCGCTCTTTGCCGTGGGTCTCTTGGCATTCTTCTTGAACCTGCGTCGCCGCAAGACAACGGTTGCCAAAACTGTGCGTCCGCTCACGGCCGAAGAAAAGGCTCGTGCTGAAGCGATGCTCGCCTCTGGCAGCAAGAAGGAGTAAACGATGCTGACATTTTTTGTAATTCTCTGCTTCGTTTTCTGTCTGATTGCCGTCGCCGCTGTCGCGGTACCGCTTTGGTTCGGTGAAGGCAATAAGGACGATACGGCTGCTCGTCACGAAACGATTCTCGGTATTTTGCGTCAGCAGGCTGATGATCTTGAAAAAGATCTTCAGGCGGGTCGCATCGATGGCGATGAGTACGAAGAAGAGCGTACTGAACTCGAACGTCGTGTACTTGAAGAAACCGCTAAAGATAGCGAAAGCGAAACGGCTGACCAGAGTAAGTTGCCGAAGATTTTGGCGGTTGTTTTAGCGATTGCGATTCCAGCCTCTGCTGTCTTTGGTTACCTTGCTTTGGGTCGCTATAACGCGATGGATCCTGCGTTCCTTGAACGTATGGAAGCACGTCAAAATGAAAGTGCTCCAAGTGTCGAGGGTCATAGCCAGTCAGATATGATGGCATCGATCGATCGCTTGCGTCAGCGTGTCAAGGATGATCCTGATGACGCTCAGTCATGGTATATGCTGGCGAACGTCCTTTCTCAGGTTGGACGCTATGCTGAAGCATTGGATGCTTTCCGTGAAGTTGATCGTATTGTGCCCAACAACGCTGACGTGATTGCTGATATGGCCGACATGACGGCTGCGGTCAACAACAAGGTCATTACGACGGAAGCCCGTAACATGCTCCTTCGTGCCCTTGAAATTGACCCGGGTCAGTGGAAGGCGCTTGCGCTTCTCGCGATCGACGCCTGGGAAAATCAGCGTTTCAACGATGCTGCCGATTACTGGGAAAAGCTCCTTGTCGTCTTGCCGCCAGACTTTGGTGATGCTAATCAGATTCGCAAGAATATTGAACAGGCGCGTCGTGCCGCAGGCGAAATGGGTGAAGCAAAGCAGGGGGCCGAAGACTTTAAGGGTGGCGAAGCTGTCCCGACTGTTCAAGCTGCTCCTGTCGTCTCTGTTTCGGGGACTGTGAGTATTGATAAGGCTTTAGCTGACAAGGTGAAGCCTGAAGACACCGTCTTTATTTATGCTCGTCCGACGACGGGTTCGAAGATGCCTGTAGCCTTCCTTCGCGTGACTGCTAAGGAATTGCCGCTTCGATTCGAACTCACGTCTCAGATGACGATGGCTATGGGGGCGACTACCTTGGCTGATATGGAAGAAGTCATTGTGGGTGCCCGTATTTCTCACTCTGGCAACTTCATGCCGCAGGATGGTGACCTTGAAGGCGAACTTGAAAAGCCTGTCAAGGTCGGTGCTGAAGGGCTCGATCTTGTGGTCAATCGCCAGCGATAACTTGAGTTAACGCCGTTTGATGAAAACCGCCGTACGCGCTTAGATGCTGCCTAAACCCCCGCTTGACTAGATACTAACGGTACATGGTCTTCGGGGGTTTTTCG
>ERZ826016.633-NODE-633-length-41482-cov-15.499240_pt1 | contig 41482 bp, 38 predicted proteins | sample MGYA00519872_ERZ826016 | MGnify/ENA primary metagenome ERZ826016 (study PRJEB31778, sample SAMEA3449218) | human gut metagenome | biome: human gut; feature: human-associated habitat; material: faeces | place: United Kingdom | collected 2010/2012 ... | reverse complement strand
TATGTGGGACGATCGTCTCATGATTGTGGGACGATCGTACCATAATTGTGGGACGACAAATTCTTCCTTATGAAACAGGAAATAGAACCGTATAAATATAAAATATATACCCGTTGATTGTTATTTTCCGCATTTGGCAACGACAAACCCTATGAAAGCAATGAAAGCGCTGAAAGCAGAAAAATGGCTTCTGCTTTCAGCGCTTTCGCTTTGGTACAAACACTTTCAGAACTTTATGGAAGCACTGAAAGGAAGATTTATATTATTTGTTATAAACGCATTAATTCCCTATAAAGTCTTTGAACAGGCAACCCCATTACATTAAAATAACTGCCACGGATAGATTCTACTCCCACGAAACCAATCCACTCTTGTATTCCATAAGCTCCGGCTTTATCCAGAGGGTGGTAATTAGTGACATAATATTCGATTTCCTCTTCAGTAAGAGTTGCAAAAGTGACCTCGGTAATAGTTGTGAAACTACGCTGAAAGTCTTTTGTGGTAAGACATACTCCGGTAATAACCTGATGTGTCTTACCGGATAACCTGTGGAGCATCTCTATTGCATGAGAAGCATTCTGAGGTTTACCCAATACAGAATTGTCGAGCCACACGATAGTATCGGCTGTAATAATCAGTTCGTCCGGTTGAATAAGCAACTTATATGCATCCGCTTTTTCACGGGCAATATAAAGGGGTATTTCCTCACCTTGCAATGTATCGGGATAAGACTCATCTATATCGGGGAGTATCTTTACCTCATAATTTATCCCCAAACCTGAAAGCAATTCGCGGCGGCGGGGAGAGCCCGATGCCAATATCACTTTATACTTCTTTAAATTATCTAACATATCTCTTTATATTTTACCACCCGAAGGCATCGTGTGACATCCATTTACCTTGTGCTTTCAGCACTTGTTCTATTACGTCACGGGCACATCCCTGTCCGCCGCAATAATGAGAAATATATTTAGCAACCGATTTTATTTCGGGCGCGGCATCCGCAGGGCAACAAGGCAAACCACATTGTTGCATCACTTCATAATCGGGAATATCGTCTCCCATATACATCACTTCATCCGGCTTCAAAGCATGTTTCTCTAAAAAGTGAGCAAACTCATTCGTTTTAACCGCAGCCGACATATATATATCCTTCAATCCCAATCCTTCATAGCGCACACGGATTGCTTCTCCTTTGCCTCCGGTAATGATTGCCACATGAAGTCCGCGTTTCACGGCTAGCTGTATGGCATAACCATCTTTGATATTGATTGTTCTCATCGGTTCACCTGTGGGATGCAAAGATATTGTTTCACAACTCAACACACCATCCACGTCAAACACTAGTGCTTTTATCTTTTTTAAATCGTAATTAATCATTCTGTTTCAGTTTCAATTCATGGATACTCTTACTAATCTTCTCATATAATTCCTGCATGGAAGGTTCATCGGCAAGCATGGCAAGATGCTTGTCTATCACATTGGCGTCATAGCGTACGGCAGGGCCTGTCTGGGCTTTAACGGGAGATAATTCGTGTACTTTCTTTGCAGTTTCATCAACCAATGGAAGCATCGCTTCAAAGGGCAAATCATACTTTGCAAGCAATTCACCGGCAAGAGCATACATGTGATTGGTAAAATTGCAAGTAAAAACTGCTGCCAGATGCAGACTTTTACGCTGTTCGGATGAAGCCTCATACACTTTCCGGGAAATACCCAATGCCAAAGACTTCAGCAGATTAAGGTCGTTCTCATTATTCGCTTCAATGAAAAAGGGAATTTCATCAAAACATACCTCGCGTGCCTTACTGAAAGTCTGCATCGGATAAAACACCCCATAACGTAGTGCATGCCCTTCCCAAATATTCATTGGCACACTGCCTGCCGTATGCACAAACAAGGCTTGCTCCCGCCCTTTCACAATTTCCGGAAGCAACTCCGGCAAAACCGAGTCTTTCAGAGCTGTGATATATAAATCCGCATCATTACGCAGTTCGGTTAAATTGATAGTGTAAGCGGTTTCCAGTACATCGGCAAGCATCTTTGCCATTTCTTCCCGGTAACTATACACCTGCATTATGCGATAGCCTTGCTCATGCAAAGCTTTTCCCACATTAGTCGCCAGATTGCCGGAACCTATCAATACGATATTTTTTATCTTCCCGTTCATCACTTCACCGATACAATATAAAGTATCCCTCCTACTATCAACAATGCCAAAGGAAGCAAATAACCGGAGAGTTGCCCCAATAGAGATACAATAAAACCGATATTCAGTACCAACCAAATACCCAACAGTACAAGTCCGACTGATTTATCCCGTTTAAATATCAAAAATATCACAGAAGCATAAAGCAAAAGATTATCTTTATTCATTACCCAGCCCAATCCTAACGAAGCAAAATGGATAAGTTTATCAATAAGATAAAGCGCACCCATTAACATTAAGGTAATAGCCGTGGCTTTATAAGTATCTTTATGATTTGATTTAGTCGCCACTTTTTATTGCCCTCCGTAGTTATTGATATGAATCTTTTCCCATTGCAAATGTTCCTCATCAAAAGGCTTGCGTTCCATTCCTTTATGTCCGACAGCTATTACAGACAGTACTTGCAGTTGCAGAGGAATGCCAAGCACTTCGCGTACATATTCATCAGAAGGAGTCTCGGTAACCGTTTGTCTTTCACGTACCTGCACCCAGCAACTTCCCAATCCCAAATCTTCGGCCTGAAGCTGAATCATAATGGAAGCGATGGAAGCATCCTCAATCCAGACATCGCTCACCATGGGATCTGCCAATACCACAATAGCCAATGCAGCATCTGCTATGAAACTTGCACTCTGTGCCTTACAATGAGAAAGTTTTTCAAGAACCTCCTTGTCGTCAACTGCCACAAACTGCCAGCAATTACTGCGCTTTGAAGTGGGTGACATCAGGGCTGCTTTGAAAAGCGTTACTACTTCTTCCTGAGTGAGTTCTTCCTGAGTGAACTTTCGCATACTGCGTCTGTTCTTTATTAAATCACTGAATTTTTCCATTGAATTTATGTATTTGTTGCACAAATATACGATTTGCCTCTTGAATGATAAACAAAATTTGATAAATTTGCGAAAGCTATGCCGTTAAAACTTACCACATACTATAAAGGTAATGAAGTTCCGGACTTGCCGGGAAACAATGTTTTCCATTCCAAAGAACTTTTTCTCGTTTATGAAGCTACATCCGGATACTCTCCCATTATGATTGTAGGCTACATAGATGAGCAACCCGTTGTGAAATTATTAGCCGCTACGCGTACAAATCCTTCTCCCTTTTTCCGCAGGTGTGAGATATATGGTCCCGGGGAATATCTTGACGAAACAGTAAACCGTGAAGAAATATTCGGCGAACTCCTCGAGCACCTTACAAACGAAGTACTTTCATCTTCTTTCTTTGTAGAGTTCAGAAACCTTGATACTCCCTTGTTTGGTTACAAACACTTCCGGGATAATCAATATTTTGCCATCAACTGGCTGAAAGTGCGTAACTCACTCCACAGCCAGACAACGCCCGAAGAACGAATAAGTGTTTCGCGCCGCAGGCAAATAAAAAAAGGATTAAAGAATGGAGCCGAAGTTTATGCAACAACCGATAAAGAAGATATTCTCGCATTCTCAAAAATGCTGAAGAAAAATTATTCTTCCAAGCTGCGCAAGCATTTTCCCAGTATAGACTTCTTCAAAAATTTTAATGAAATAACAGCTCCCAAAGGAATGGGCAAAACATTTGTCGTTAAATATAAAGATAAAATAATAGGTGGCTCGGTTTGCGCTTATACCGGTGACAATGCTTATTTGTGGTTCTCGGGCGGACTACGCAAAAGTTACGTACTTCAATACCCCGGAATACTCGCAGTCTGGAAAGCCATAGAAGACGCTTACAGTAACGGTTATCGCCATTTGGAGTTTATGGATGCCGGACTTCCTTTCCGTAAACACGGTTATCGTGATTTCATTTTGCGCTTCGGTGGCAAACAAAGCAGTACCCGCCGCTGGTATCGTTTTAATTGGAAGTGGCTCAACAACTTGTTGATAAAGATTTACTCCTAAAATTAAATGAGGAAATATTTCTTTATTTTACGCAAAATGACTTTCTTTGTACTGTTTTAGATTCACGTATTTAACAATACCATATTAAATAAAATAGTTATGAAGATTTCACACATTGAACATTTAGGCATTGCAGTTAAAAGCATTGAAGAAGCATTGCCCTACTATGAAAACGTACTTGGATTGAAATGTTACAACATCGAAGAAGTAGCAGACCAAAAAGTAAAAACAGCTTTCCTTAAAGTGGGCGACACTAAGATAGAGTTGTTGGAAGCAACCAGTCCGGAAAGCACTATCGCAAAATTCATTGAAAACAAAGGTGCAGGTGTTCACCATGTAGCATTCGCTATCGAAGACGGTGTTGCAAACGCACTTGCAGAAGCAGAAGAAAAAGGTATCCGCCTCATCGACAAAGCTCCCCGTAAAGGTGCCGAAGGATTAAGCATTGCATTCCTTCACCCAAAATCAACTTTGGGAGTACTTACAGAACTCTGCGAAAAGTAAACCCGCATTTTACACATCATTAATTAAATCATTATTACATTATGAGTAACCAACTTGAAAAAGTAAAAGAGCTTATCGAGCTTCGCGCTCAGGCCCGTATAGGAGGTGGCGAAAAAGCTATTGAAAAGCAACATGCCAAAGGGAAATATACAGCTCGCGAACGTATCGCTCAGCTACTTGACGAAGGTAGTTTTGAAGAATTTGATATGTTTGTAAAACACAGATGTACCAACTTCGGACAAGACAAGAAAACTTTCCTTGGCGACGGCGTTGTTACCGGTTATGGAACAATTGAAGGAAGACTAGTATATGTATTCGCACAAGACTTTACTGTGTTTGGAGGTTCATTGTCTGAAACAATGGCTTTGAAAATCTGTAAGGTAATGGATCAGGCCATGAAAATGGGTGCACCGGTTATCGGTATCAACGACTCGGGTGGCGCACGTATTCAGGAAGGTATCAATGCACTTGGCGGATATGCTGAAATATTCCAGCGTAATATCATGGCTTCGGGTGTTATTCCACAAATTTCCGGTATTTTCGGTCCTTGCGCAGGTGGTGCAGTTTACTCACCGGCTTTGACAGACTTTACTTTAATGATGGAAGGTACTTCATATATGTTCCTTACAGGTCCGAAAGTAGTAAAGACTGTAACAGGTGAAGATGTGTCTCAGGAAGATCTTGGTGGTGCAAGCGTTCACTCAACAAAATCCGGTGTTACTCACTTTACTGCACAGACAGAAGAAGAAGGTCTTGCTCTTATCCGCAAATTATTGAGCTATATCCCACAAAACAACTTGGAAGAAGCTCCATTGTTGGAATGTACAGATCCAATCGACCGTATGGAAGACGTTTTGAATGAAATCATTCCTGACAGCCCCAACAAACCATACGATATGTATGAAGTAATCGGCGCTATTGTGGATAATGGCGAATTCCTGGAAATACAGAAAGACTACGCTAAGAATATCATTATCGGTTTCGCACGTTTCAACGGACAATCCGTAGGTATCGTTGCTAATCAGCCAAAATTCCTTGCCGGTGTATTGGATAGCAATGCATCACGTAAAGCCGGACGTTTTGTTCGTTTCTGCGATGCTTTCAATATTCCAATCGTTTCATTGGTAGACGTTCCAGGATTCCTTCCGGGTACGGGACAGGAATACAACGGTGTAATCCTTCACGGTGCTAAATTGCTTTACGCTTACGGTGAAGCTACTGTTCCTAAAGTAACTGTTACATTGCGTAAATCTTATGGTGGTTCTCACATCGTTATGAGTTGTAAACAACTTCGTGGTGATATGAACTATGCTTGGCCAACAGCAGAAATCGCAGTTATGGGTGGTGCCGGTGCAGTAGAGGTGCTTTATGCTAAAGAAGCTAAAGAAGCAGCAGATCCTACAGCATTCATGGCAGAAAAAGAAACCGAATATACTAAATTGTTTGCTAATCCTTACAATGCAGCTAAATATGGTTATATCGATGACGTAATCGAACCACGTAATACCCGTTTCCGTATTATCCGCGCATTGCAACAATTGCAAACTAAAAAATTAACTAATCCTGCTAAGAAGCACGGTAATATTCCATTGTAATTTTAAACTACAAAAGTTATGAATAAAAAAAGATTCGGGATATTTATCGCTTTGCTGACAGCAGTTACACTGGGCATCCATGCTCAGAGAGCCACAAGCTTAAGAATCAATGAAATCTTAGTCGTGAACGACAGCAATTACCAAGATGATTATGGTAAGCATAGTGCATGGATTGAGATTTACAACACTTCTTTTGCAACAGTGGACATGAAAGGTTGCTTCCTTACAAACGATAAAGACAACCCTAGAAAATATCCTATTCCCAAAAGTGATGTATTGACGAAAATCAAACCTCGTCAACATGCACTTTTCTGGGCAGACGGAATGCCTAACAGAGGCACATTTCATGTAAACTTTACTTTTGATCCAAACAAGGAAAATTATGTTGCCTTGTATGATTCAAACGGTAAAACTTTAATTGATGAAATAGTTATTCCTGCCGGACAACTTGCAGACCGTTCTTATGCACGCTACACCGACGGAAGTGACAACTGGGTAGTAAAAGGTGGAGACGATAACAGCTATGTTACTCCAAGCACTAACAACATGACCATTGATAAAAATGTGAAAGTTGAGAAGTTTGAGCAACATGATTCAATAGGTATTGGAATGTCTATTACTGCTATGTTCGTTGTATTCTGCGGTTTGCTATTGCTTTATGTATCATTCAAGATTGTAGGAAATATAGCTATCAAGTTGAGCAAACGTAACGAAATGAAAGCACATGGAATCACAGACCAAAAAGCTGCGAAAGAAGTGCTTGGAGCAACATCCGGAGAAGTATATGCTGCCATAGCCATGGCAATGCACGAATATCAGGAAGACGTTCACGATATAGAAGATATGCGCTTGACTATCAACAAAGTGAAACGTACTTATTCTCCGTGGAGCTCTAAAATATATATGTTACGTGAAACTCCACATAAATGATAAACCATTAATTCAATTAAAAAATGAAACAATATAAATATAAAATTAACGGAAACCTCTATACCGTTACTGTTAACGACATCGAGGACAACATTGCTCAGGTTGAAGTAAATGGAACTCCGTATAAAGTAGAACTTGACAAACCTATCAAAGCTGCTCCTAAAGCAATAACCCGTCCGGCAGCCGCACCGAAAACAGAAGCTGGTGCGCCGGTTGTAGCCCGCCCGGCAGCAACAAGTTCTAAGAGCGCCGTTAAATCTCCGCTTCCAGGTGTTATCCTTGAATTAAAAGTAAAAGAAGGAGATGTAGTTAAAAAAGGTCAGACCATTATCATTCTTGAAGCAATGAAAATGGAAAACAACATCAACGCCAATAAAGACGGTAAAATAACAGCTATTAATGTAAACAAGGGAGATTCTGTTCTGGAAGGTACGGATCTTGTTGTAATCGAATAACACTATGGGAGAATTCATATCATTCTTAGGTAGTAATCTGGTTGATTTCTGGGGTTACACCGGTATGGCAAATGCTACACCCGGTCACCTCATAATGATTCTGGTGGGGCTCTTCTTCATCTATTTGGCAATTGCCAAAGAATTTGAGCCTATGTTGCTGATTCCTATTGGATTCGGTATACTTATCGGTAATATTCCTTTCAACATGGCTGCCGGGCTACAGGTGGGTATCTATGAGGAAGGATCTGTACTTAATACCTTATACCAAGGTGTAACCTCCGGTTGGTATCCACCTCTCATCTTCCTTGGTATTGGTGCCATGACAGACTTCTCTGCCCTGATATCCAATCCAAAATTGATGTTGATCGGTGCTGCTGCTCAATTCGGTATCTTCGGTGCTTACATGATTGCACTTGAAATGGGTTTTGATCCAATGCAAGCAGGAGCAATCGGTATCATTGGTGGTGCAGATGGTCCTACGGCTATCTTCCTTTCCTCAAAACTGGCTCCTAACCTGATGGGTGCTATTGCAGTATCAGCCTACTCTTATATGGCTTTGGTTCCTGTAATCCAGCCTCCTATCATGAAATTGCTTACTACTAAAAAGGAAAGACTTATCCGTATGAAAGCTCCTAGAGCAGTTTCACATACTGAAAAGGTAATGTTCCCTATCATCGGTTTATTACTCACATGCTTCCTTGTACCATCAGGTCTTCCATTGCTTGGAATGCTATTCTTTGGTAATATACTGAAAGAAAGTGGAGTAACCCGCCGTTTGGCAGAAACAGCACGCGGTCCGCTGATTGATACAATCACCATTCTGTTAGGATTAACAGTAGGTGCATCTACTCAGGCTTCTGAATTCCTGACAGTTAATTCTGTTAAGATCTTCGCCTTGGGTGCATTGTCATTTGTTATTGCAACAGCTTCGGGAGTACTTTTTGTGAAGATATTCAATTTATTATTGAAGAAAGGCAATAAGATTAACCCGCTCATCGGTAATGCCGGTGTATCTGCCGTTCCTGACTCTGCACGTATTTCTCAGGTAGTAGGTTTGGAATATGATCCTACCAACTATTTATTGATGCACGCTATGGGTCCTAACGTTGCAGGTGTAATCGGTTCGGCAGTTGCTGCCGGTATCTTGCTCGGATTCTTAATGTAGTCTGAAATATAAACATATAAGAAAAGCTTCCGCCTATTCGGAAGCTTTTCTTTTTTCATCTTAAATAATAACACAAAACATGAAAAACATTTATTTATTCCTTATCACACTACTTCTTATCAGTCCAAACATACAAGGCCAGGACTGGGCTAACCTAAAACGTTTTCAAGAAGAGAATGCCAAAATAGCAGCTCCGGCAAAAGGAGAAAAACGAGTAGTATTCATGGGCAATTCCATCACGGAAGGTTGGATTAGGAATTGTCCCGAGTTTTTTTCCAAAAACTATATCAACCGTGGAATCGGCGGACAAACTACTCCTCAAATGCTTATCCGTTTTCGCCAGGATGTGATAGAATTACATCCAAAAGTTGTTGTTATCCTTGCAGGAACCAATGACATTGCAGGAAATACAGGTCCGTCTACTTTAGAAATGATTGAAAACAATCTTGCTTCAATGGCGGAACTAGCCAAAGCAAACGGTATAAAAGTGATCCTATGTTCTGTTCTTCCCGCATATGATTATCCTTGGAGAAAGGGACTGGAACCTGCAGAGAAAATAATTAAGCTAAATCAATGGATAGAACAATATGCAAAAAAAAATAAAATGATTTATCTCAACTATTATTCTTCATTCGCCGATGAACGCAAAGGTATGAAAGCTGAATATTCCGGCGATGGGGTACATCCAAACAAAGCCGGATATGAAATAATGATACCATTAGTAGAAGCCGCAATAAAAAAAGCCCTTTAAACCAATAGTATAAATGGAATGTAGCATTGAATAGATAAAACTACATTCCATTAAATACAAAAACACTTCTACGTAATTATCGTAATTCAATTATTTATAGTATCTTGGCATAGTTTATAAACACATTCAAAATTATGCGATACTATTGTTTACTGTTTTTTATGCTATTTGCAGGAGCACTCCAAGCACAAAACTCCCCCATTAAAGAGGCTATGCAAAATTATGATTATGAAAAAGCACTAATTCTTATTGAAGCGGAGACACCCAGTCCCTCACTTAATTATCAGAAAGCATTAGCTTTAAAGGGGTTATGCAAATACACAGAAGCTATTGCGACATTAAAACAAATTATTGAAAATGAACATTCCCATTTACAAGCACTTACAGAATTAGCAGAGTGCTATAAACTGAATGGCAAACACAATGATGCTCTAAAATGTTATGAAGCCGCCCAAAGCTTAAATCCCCAAAACAAATATTTTATATTGCAACAAATCAATTTACTTTGTAACTCCGAGCAATTCGAGAAAGCCAAAACACTATGCAAACAGATCATAATGGAGGACAGTTCTGCCATTAATTTACGGACATTAGGAATCTGTTACGAAGGAATTAATCACCCGGATTCTGCACTGATATGTTATCAAAAGAGTTTGATAAAAGCACCCAATGACATGCTGTCCGTCAACCGACTTGCTAATTTATATATAAATTTTAAAGATTACCGGGCAGCAATCGACCTCACAGAAAGCTACCGACAGATAGATAGTACACAAACCACTATTAACCGACAAAATGCAATGGCATATTGCCTTAACAAACAATATGAGAAAGCTATTAATCGGTATATATCACTTACCAATAATGGAGACAACTCTTACTTAACATGTTATTATCTGGGTGCAAGTTATTTTGGAAGTGAATATTTCTATGAAGCGCATGACTATTTGAAAAAAGCCTACGAAATAAACCCTAAGAATGTGAATCTACTTTATTTATTAGGTAAAGCATGTTACAAAACTTCATGGAAAAAAGAAGGAATGGAATACATCAACAAAGCCATTGACCTTACTATTCCTAAGGATGAAGATTTAGCCAAACTTTACAAAGCACTTGCTGAAAGTGCAGGATTAAACGGATTATATGCAAAACAAATAGAAGCTCTCAAGAAATCATACCAATATGATCCTTCCTATAAATATGGTCTTTATTTAATTGGCATGACTTATGACAGGCAATTACACGATATAAACAATGCCATTAAATATTTAGAGGCATTCCTTGAAACAAATCCTAATGATAGAGAGAATGAAGCAACTGCAACATTCGATGAAAAAACCGGGCAAGTAACAGTAACTCCTATTAGTTACTATCAAGCAGCACAACGAGTATTAGAGAAATTAAAGACCGAATTATTTTTCAAAAACGGGATAAAAGAATGAGACATAAATTTATAAAGATAGTATTTTTAAAACAAACGATTGCAATAATAATGTGATTTTTTGACACATGTGTTGCATAACATATATATTTTTATTCATACCTTTGCCCCCGTTACTTAACAAAAGGTATTAGTTATGAAAAAGAAAACAGTGACTCGTTACATTCCACAAAATGGAATTTACGTGTATGCGAGAGAACATGCAGGCAAAACTGAACTCATTTTCCTTAACGGAACAAATGAACACAAAGAACTGCCTATGCACAGTTATCACGCAATGTTGCAAGGTTCACAATCAGGTAAAGAGATTACTAGCGGTAAAACTATCGATTTGACAAAGGGAATGACATTAACTCCCCGTCAGTCATTGGTTATTGAACTATAAAAAGCAACTAATTATCCAATAACTTTTGGTCATCCTCTCAGGATGAGTTTAAGTATGAATTGAATTGAGCAATCACGTGTTCTGTTGAACAACCTGATTGCTCTTTTTGTTTTTCCTCAAACGTTTGCGGACATTTCAAGAACGAATAAAGTCATGTATACATGACTCTTCCGTTTTTTTACCCTACTTTAGAACCGGAATATTAATAAACCTTTATAACATCATGAAAAAAGTAGCATCACTTTTAGGTACTTTACTATTTGCAATCGGCTTGCATGCCGGAATTAATGTTAATAAAATAGATCCTCCTTTCTGGTATGCAGGAATGCAGAACCCGGAATTGCAGCTTATGGTCTACGGAGAGGGAATCGGTTCTGCTGATGTTTCGGTAGATTATCCCGGGGTAAGTCTTAGCAGTACTGTGAAACTGGAAAGCAACAACTACTTACTTGTATATCTACATCTGGACAAAGATGTTAAACCCGGTAAGGTAAAACTGACTTTTACAGAAGGAAAGAAGAAACTGGTAAAAGAATATGAATTAAAGAAACGCAGTAAAAAAGGTGAAGAACGCATCGGATTTGATATGTCGGATGTACTTTATCTGATTATGCCCGACCGCTTTGCAAATGGTAATCCTGAAAACGATCAGGTAAAAGGTATGCGTCCCAATACTGTTGATCGACAAGATCCAAACGCACGGCATGGTGGTGACCTTGCCGGAATAGAAAAACATCTGGACTATTTCAACGATTTGGGTGTTACTGCTCTGTGGTTTACTCCTGTACTCGAAAATGACGTAGACGGCAGTTCTTACCACGGATATGCAACTACGGATTATTACAAAGTAGATTCCCGCCTCGGTACAAATGAAGAATATAAAAAACTGATTGACGAAGCTCACGCAAAAGACATCAAAATCGTTATGGATATGATCTTTAATCACTGTGCTGTTGAACATCAATGGATTACAGATATGCCATCAAAAGATTGGTTCAACAACCCGGATTTTAAGAACAAATATGTACAGACATCCTATAAGCTGACTCCACATGTTGATCCTTATGCTTCAGACAAGGACTTCTCGGAAATGGCAGACGGTTGGTTTGTTCCCAGTATGCCCGACCTTAATCAAAAGAACCCTCATGTATTGAGATACCTCATACAAAACAGTTTTTGGTGGATAGAATATGCAGGAATAGACGGTATACGCATGGACACTCATCCATATGCCGATTATGATGCAATGTCCGAATGGCTAAAAGAATTGAATGCCGAGTATCCTAATTTTAATGTTGTAGGTGAAACTTGGGTGACAGAACCGGCATATACTGCTTATTGGCAGAAAGATTCCAAGTTATCCGCTCCTAAGAACAGCAATCTAAAGTCTGTTATGGATTTCAGTTTCTATGATAAAATAAATCAGGCAAAAAATGAAGAAACCGATGGCTTTTGGCAAGGTTTGAACCGTATCTACAACAATTTCGTATACGATTACCTCTACCCCAACCCATCATCAATATTTGCATTCATTGAAAACCATGATACCAACCGTTTCCTTGAAAATGGTGAAGACGTTGCCAAACTAAAACAAGCTATCACATTATTGCTCACTACACGTCGCATTCCACAACTTTATTATGGAACGGAAGTAATGATGAACGGCACTAAAGATAAGAGTGACGGCTACGTACGCAAAGATTTCCCCGGAGGTTGGGAAGGAGATGCTCAAAACGCTTTCACAACCGAAGGACGTACTCCTATCCAAAACGAAGCCTATAACTATTTCAAGAACCTGCTACATTGGAGAAAAGGAAATGAAGTTATAGCCAAAGGAAACATGAAACACTTCATGCCTTTTAACGGTACTTATGTTTACTCTCGCAGCTATGACGAAAAAACAGTATTAGTTATTCTGAACGGAACATCAAAAACACAGGAATTACCTGTTGCACGTTACACAGAAGTTATTCAAGACCACAAACAAGGAAAAGATATTATTGATGGAAGTATAATAGATTTCACTCAAGAAAATATAAAACTTGCTCCTTATCAATCAATGGTTATCGAACTAATGTAATTGAAATAAAAAACGACCTGACGTCTTGATGAAAACGTCAGGTCGTTTTAAACAAAACGTCCCTACGTTTCGAGTGAAACGCAAGGACGTTCTTTTTATGTTTATTATTTCATTTACTTCACCAACTTATTTGTTGCAGTATCCGGAAATACCACTGTAGGCTTAAAAGTCTTCGCTTCTTCAAAGTCCATAAGAGCATAAGACATAATAATAACAACATCTCCAACCTGTACCTTACGGGCTGCTGCACCATTCAAACAGATTTTTCCGGAACCACGTTCACCTTTTATAATATAAGTAACGAAACGTTCGCCATTGTTATTATCGACAATATGCACTTTCTCGCCGGCAATCATGTTTGCAGCGTCCATCAGATCTTCATCAATTGTGATACTGCCCATGTAATTCAAATTAGCTTCAGTCACACTTACACAGTGCAGCTTCGACTTCATTACTTCAATCATCATAACTAATAATTTTTCAATTTGCTAATATGCCAATATGTCAATCAGCCAATTATTTATATTTGATATTGTCAATCAAACGAACCGGACCGCAGAATACCGTTATACATCCTACGATATAATCCGTATCTTCCCAATTCTGAACCGTTTGCAGAGTATTTCCATCTACAACTTCAAAGTATTCCAAACGTAATCCCGGTTCACTTGCAATCCCGTCTTCTACAAACTTGATAGTTTCCTTCAACGAATGATCGGCGGCAAAGGTACGACTTTTAAATAATGTCTGCGATATTTTTAAGGCTATTTTGCGTTCTTCAGCAGAAAGAAGCATGTTCCGGCTGCTCAAAGCAAGACCATCTTCCTCACGTACAATAGGGCAACCAACTATCTCAAGATCTAAATGTAGCTGCTTCACCATTTCACGAATAATGGCAAGTTGTTGAAAATCTTTCTCACCAAAATAAGCACGATGCGGCTTCACTGCATCAAACAATTTACTCACAATCTGCGCTACTCCATTAAAATGTCCCGGACGAAACTTGCCCTCCATAACCTCATCAAGCGGAGCAAAGCTAAACTGACGGGTATCCGGTTCGGGATACATTTCCTCTACTTCAGGGGCAAATACGAATGAAGCACCTGCCGATTCGAGCAACTTGCAATCAGCTTCAAGTGTACGCGGATATTTTACTAAATCATTTTTATCATTAAACTGAGTAGGATTCACAAAAACACTTACCACAGTTACGTCATTTTCATCTACACTGCGCTTTACCAACGAAGCATGTCCTGCGTGCAAAGCACCCATTGTAGGAACCAATCCCACCTTCTTTCCCTGAGCCTTCAAAGCAGAAAGTTCAGCCTGTAAATCACTGATAGTACGTACTAATTTCATCTTTATATACGATTGATTATTAGAATCTGTTTCAAAAAACAGTGCAAAAGAAACAATTATTTAGCATATAAAGAAGAAATAATATGAATTAATGCAAAATAAAGGTCTCAAAATGAACACTTGCAAGGCCTATTACTCACTGAATACCAACAGCTTAACAAATGATAAGAAATTAATGATTTGATGCTCTTGCATGATTGAGCGTTTTTTTTTATATCTTTGCAGAATGTTTACGAGAAAGATTTTATTATGACTAAGGCAAACAAAGTTTTATTTATTACACAAGAAATTACCCCTTACGTTCCGGAATCTGAAATGGCCAATGTAGGAAGAGCACTTCCTCAAGCTATTCAAGAAAAAGGTAGAGAGATACGAACTTTCATGCCAAAATGGGGCAACATCAATGAACGCAGAAATCAACTACACGAAGTGATCCGCCTCTCCGGTATGAACTTAATCATTGATGATACAGACCATCCTCTTATTATCAAGGTAGCTTCTATCCAATCCGCTAGAATGCAGGTGTATTTCATTGATAATGATGACTATTTCCAACACAAATTGCAGGCTGTTGATGAAAATAACGTAGAATATGAAGATAACGACAGCAGAGCTATTTTCTATGCAAGAGGTGTATTGGAAACCGTAAAGAAACTGCGTTGGTGTCCGGACATCATCCATTGTCATGGCTGGATGACCGCCTTAGCTCCGCTTTATATCAAAAAGGCATATAAAGACGAACCCTCTTTCCGTGATGCTAAAGTTGTCTTTTCCGTATATGGAGACGAATTCAAATCACAATTCCACAATGACTTTTCCGAGAAACTGTTATTGAAGAACATTGATAAATCAGATCTGTCTGCTTTAGGCAGTGATCCGGTAGATTATGTTTCACTTTCAAAATTGGCAATTGCTTATTCTGATGGAGTTATCCAAAACAGTGAGCATGTGAATGAGGAGGTTATGAAATATGCAAATGAATCAAACATTCCTGTATTAGGTTATCAGTCTCCCGATAATTATGTAGATGCATTCAACAATTTCTACGACCAAGTTTGGGAATTTGAAAAGTAATAAAATACAATATAGATACTGACATGAAAATGAGATATTTATTGGTGGCGCTTCTCGCTCTTACTTTTGGGGGATGCGATGATAATACCGGAAGTCTTGGTATAGATATGATGCGTCCCGAAGATCATATTAACGGTATGGTTGAGAATTATGATGTTATTTCTCAATCTATATTGATAGATAGTATATATGCCAAAACCAGTATGGCTTACTTGGGAATGTATACTGATCCGCAGTTTGGTGGCTTTGAAGCCGATTTTATGACTCAGTTTACTGCTGCACCGGGCTATGAATTGACATTTCCTCCTAAAAATGATTTTCCGGAAATAGGCAGTAAAGAGCAAGAAATATCTGCAAACATTTATTTATATTATCAAAACTTTTTCGGAGATTCTCTTAATGCCTGTAAATTAAGAGTGTATGAATTAAACAAAACTTTTGAAGAGGGAAATAAAGATAATTATTATACAAATATTGATCCTTCCGATTATTATGATAAAGATGCTGGTGAGTTAGCTACAAAATCATATACAGCTATAGACCTATCACTTAGCCAAGCAAAAAGAGATTCTATAAAGGCAGGATATTACCCAGCCATTACCATACCTTTACCTGAGCGAATTGCTAAAAATATTCTTGAGAAATATTATAGTAATCCCACAGATTTTTCAACCCCTGAGAAATTTATAGAAAAAGTATTTAAAGGAATTTACGTGCAATGCATAGACGGTGATGGCACTATTCTTTATATAGGAGCGATGCAACTTGGAGTCAACTTTCATTTCTACACAAAAAGACCAAGCACAGGTAAAGTTGATTCTTTAGTTACTAATGGAGGAGTAAGATTTGCTGCAACAAAAGAGATAATTCAAACAAATCGTTTTCAAAATAAAGGAAAATTGCAGGAAGTTATTAAAGAAGAGAATCATACTTATTTAAAAACTCCTGCGGGTATCTTTACCGAAGTTACTCTTCCGATTAGTAAAGTAATAAATGGAAACGATCCAGACAAAACCGAGGAGTACAAAAATGATTCCATCAACTCTGTTTCTCTTTCTTTCACATGCTATAATCAAGAAAATAGTATATTTAAAGTTCCTGCCACTGTTCTTATGGTACGTAAAAAAGATATGTATTCATTCTTTGAAAATAACCAAGTGCCCAATAATATTACTTCCTATTTAAGTGCATACAGTAGTAATAAATATACTTTCAGCAATATAGCAAACCTTGTAACCACTTGCATTAATGAAAAAAAGAATTTAAAAGGAAATAAATCAGATGCAGATTGGGAAAAAGAAAATCCAGATTGGAATAAGGTTGTTCTAATTCCTGTAAGTTTGACTACGCAAGACAATAATAGTCAAAATATAGCAATAAGTAATATTATAAAAGTAGAACATGATCTCCAAATGAATAGTGTAAAACTTAAAGGTGGAAATCCGATCAAAGGTGGATCTACTACTAACATGAAAGTTATATATTCGAGATTTAAAGGACTTAATTAAATCTAAAATAGGCCAAGATAAAAAACTCCCCATAAATAAACCTCGCCAAAGTGTAAATCATTATACTTTGACGAGGTTATATACTAAATAATACTTTAATATTGCATTATTATAATCCTGTAGATATTACACAATGCATTTTAAGGGAACTAAATTTATCATTCCAATTCCCACCCCCAGGCTTTTTTACGCCTTTTAATTTTTTCTCTACAAATACAGGATCATGAGGTAAAAGCCTTACAGTTAAAACTTCTCCCTGATAATCTGGATGTTGATAGAAATCCACAAAGGCACTTTTAACTTTTTCGGCAGAAACTGCATAATTTTGAGTAGTTCCAATTATACTAAAAGCTGAAATTTCATCATTCATACCATCAATCGAAAGATCATTACGGTTATATATCCATCTATTACTACTATCTATTTTATAGGCTACAGTCTTTCCCTTGCAACCTGTATCCTTAAAACAATTTAAAGTAACACTAGTAAATCCCAAAGATGTCTGTGCGACTGTCCTCGTTAATATTTCCTCAATAGAAGTTATCATTTCATTTTGTTCTTCTTTAGAATCAAAATATTCAATAACACCATCATCATGCAAAAAGCCTGCTAAACTAGCATTCTTTGCCAATGATTTCCAAACTATTGCAGCTTCTTGGTCTAATACTATAATATCTGAAGAATCAGCATCAGCATACTGAAATTCACTTGAATATAATTTCCCTTTATAAATAAAATCAAGAGTATTTACTTCTGCAACTTCTTTGTCTCCTACTTTAACCGGAGATTCAACAATATCTTCATTGCTGCACGAAGACAATAAAGCACACACCCCTGCTACCAAAAGCATTGATAATTTTTTCATTCTCATAATGTTTAATTTTAAGTTAAAATTGAGTTTAAATAATAGTTTAGTTAGCTAACTATCCAAAAATAAACAATATTTATTTATAATCCAAATATAATGCAATATTATATACCATATTATTTACATAATATCAATATTAAAAGCAAATATCAATAATTGATAATAAATAATTTTCTATTAAATATTACAATATAATAATTTACATAATACCATTTATATTACTTTACTTTCAAATATTAAATAGTAATACAATTTTATCAATAATAAACAATAGCAATCAATCATATCATTACCAACATATATTTTTCTATCCTGATAATATAAAGAATAAGATATTACAAGAACACATAAAACTTCTCCGCACTGCCGCACAAAGGATTTAATATACTGTATATAAGAACGTTTCATGTGCCACGAAGATGCAAAAAAAATAATCTTATTCCTGCACCTTACATAGACTACCTTTAGTAAAATAAACAGGTTTATAGGCATCAAAAATTAGGAAAAATCAGAAAAATTTCGTATATTTGTAGTAGATATAAAAAGGAAAAAAGACCACTATTTTTCTGTTATACCACTATCCAATCAAAGTTACACTACGTCTTCTTGACAGTTACTGTACACTGACTTCCGAGTTAGTGTACACCATCTCACCTGTTAGTGTACACTAACAAGCCAACATGTCCCGTTGTTTTCACTTAGTTATCCTTATGTTTTTTTTAAATGGCACGGTGAATTGTTTTAGTTATGCTATTGAATGAAAAAACATACTAGCATATTAAAATATCTGTGCGGAAAGGCAAACGGTTATCTCACTCACTCGGCGCACACAAAACTGACTTATACACAGCTGATTAAGTTGCTTGTGCAGCAGTGCGGGAAGAATGGATACAATCTTATAGAAGTATGCTATATGAAACTATAAAGCATAAAAAAGGGAAACACCGCAGACCGGAATTTCCCTTTTAATCTTTTATGCTCTTATTCTATTACTTTTCTTCCTTCTTAGCTGCCGGAGCTTTCTTCTTCGCCGGAGCTTTAGCCTTAGGAGCTGTTTTTTCTTTCACAGATTTTGATTCAGCTTTTGCCGGAGCTTCTTTTGCTTTAAGAATCTTCTTTTCAAGCTTCTCAATGTCTTCCGTCAAAGCTGAAATTTCTTCTCCCTGATTCTTGATAGTAGTCAACAAAGAATTCAATTCTTCGTTATCCATATCGACAGGATAAAGTGAATTTACCCGGCTAATGAAATCACCCAAGATATTCATATAGTTAGTAAATGCATCATACGGAGAATCATAAATGCCTCTGTTGATACCTACTCCCGAATTCTTGGTAGTCATAAAGCGGAAGTTATTACTTGCCTGCAAATAATCCCAGTCTTGCTTAATGCGGCGGTCATTGCATAAATGTACACGCTCTCCCACGCTATACAGCTTCTTGAATGCTTCACGTTGAAGTACATTACCCAACCAAGGACTGATGTCGCGTTCTTCATCACACCATGACATCGGATAAGGAACATCTATCTGAGATACGGATTTCGACTTACTGATGATTTCTGACGGAGTAGAGAAAGTTATGCCTCTTTCTTTCGCACATGCAGGAAGAGCTTTCATAAACTCGAGAATATTGGAAGAAAGCGGCTGGGCAATACCCAAAGCACTCAATTCCATAAATAAGTTAATAACTTGTTCTTCTTCGGGAAGCGCACGGATCCAATCCATATATTTGTCGGCAAACAACGGATATTCACTCCAATCGGAGTTAGAAAAACGAAGGCTTATATCATCGGATAATTTAAAGTCGCGAAGTAACAACTTCAAGCTCGGAGCCTGAGCACAGTGATATACATAATGCGGGCTCTTCCATCCGAGAATATGCTTTGCACCTTCGGTAAGCATGCCTTTGAAGCCCATGCTTGCCACTGTTGCACCGATTTCATCCGAGTAAACAAGGCTTGAATTACGGAATACCTTCGGAGCCTTGCCAAACATTTGCTTGATCTTATTGCTCTGACGCTTCACTTCTTCGCGGAAACAGTCTTCATTAGCCAAAGAAGACAAGCCGTGAGAGTAAGGTTCTGCGAGGAATTCACAGCATCCGGTATCGGCAAGCTGATGCAACAAGTCAATAACACCGGGAGCATGGATTTCCATTTGCTCCAAAGCAACACCCGAAATGGAAACGGCAAATTTGAATGCTCCGTCGGAGTTCTTCACCATTTCAATCAAAGCATTCAATGCCGGTTTATAGGAACGTTCCACAACGTCGGCCATTCCTGTTTCGTTTGCATAATCATCATAGTAATAATGATCCGTACCTATATCAAAGAAACGATAACGTTTCAAATGGACAATTTGATGTATTTCAAAATAAAGACAAATAGTTTTCATATCTATATTGTTTTTTGTTATCAATAATTTTTAATCACTTCATCGTAGATTCCACGAACCTTGTAACCTACATTCTCCCATTTAATGTTGTCTACCTCGGTCTTTCCCTCATCTCTCAAGTACTCATACATAGCCGGATAAGTACAGATAGAATAGATAGCATCCGCCATTGCATGTATATCCCAATAATCGGTCTTGATACATTTATCCAAGATCTCCGCACAACCGGATTGCTTGGAAATAATGGATGGAACGCTTACCTGCATGGCCTCTAACGGAGATATACCGAAAGGTTCGGATACGGAAGGCATGATGTACACATCACTTGCCTTAAGTACTTCATATACTTGTTTCCCTTTCATAAATCCGGGGAAGTGGAAACGATCGGCAATACCACGTTCGGCAACCAAACGAATCATCTGATCCATCATATCGCCACTGCCTGCCATCACAAAACGCACATTCCTTGTTCTGTTGAGAACCATTGCAGCAGCTTCCACAAAGTATTCGGGACCTTTCTGCATGGTAATACGTCCGAGGAAAGTAACAATTTTCTCTTTCGGATTCTTTTTAGGCACAATGTCCATGATTTCCTGAGACAAAGGAGATACCGCATTGTGAACAGTGGATACTTTCTTCGGATCTTGGAAATACTTATTGATAACAGTTTGACGGGTTAACTCGCTCACACACATAATGTGGTCTGCATGATCCATACCATTCTTCTCAATAGAATAAACGGTTGGGTTTACATTACCACGGCTCCGGTCAAAGTCGGTAGCATGTACGTGGATAACCAGCGGCTTACCGGATACTTGCTTGGCATGAATACCGGCAGGATAAGTCAGCCAGTCATGCGAGTGAATAATGTCAAATTCCTGCTGACGGGCTACAACTCCGGCAACAATGGAATAATTATTGATTTCTTCATGCAGATTGTCCGGGTATCTTCCCGAGAACTCCATGCAACCCATGTCATTGGTATTCATGTAATTGAAATCTGCATATATATGATCGCGCAAATCAAAATAGTCTTGCGGATTCATGCGGTTGCCTACCCGTTCATTCACGTAATCCCAACTTACATCACGCCACACGATAGGCACACTGTTCATTCCGATTATCTTTAAAAAACTTTGGTCTTCATCTCCCCAGGGCTTGGGAATACAGAAAGTAATCTGCATATCCTCTTGCTGTGACATCCCTTTGGTGAGCCCGTAACTGGCAGTACCTAAACCACCCAAAATATGCGGGGGGAACTCCCATCCAAACATTAAAACTTTCATATTGTTCCTCCTCTCCTTACTGATTATACTTGGTTAATAGTTTCAATATACGCAGAACTTCGGCCACATTCATGGCAAACGAAACGGCACCTCTTCCTTTGAACGGCGGGTTACCGTCGAACAGTTCGGGCAATGAACCTACGCAGTGACTTGTCATTTCTGCTTCTAAGCCAATGAGTTGCCTTTCAACAAATGAAATGCCGCTCATCTTATATATGCGCAAATATGCTTCCAGATAGAATCCCAGCAGCCACGGCCACACCGTTCCCTGATGGTAAGCGTAATCACGCTGAAGTTGAGGACCCACATAATTCGGATTATAACCTCCGCTCTTGGGGCTCAGAGTACGTAATCCTTTAGGAGTCAGCAATTCCTTGGTTACAATATCAAGTACCTGCTTCTTTTGTACTTTATCCAGTGGAGAATAATCAAAAGCAACAGTAAATATCATGTTCGGACGAACACTCCAATCCATCATGGTTCCGTCTACATAATCAAGTAGATAACCATATTCATTGCGAAATGTTTCGATGAAAGACTTTCCGGCAACCTCGGCAAGCCCGTCGAGTGAATCGGCAAGGAAGTCATTTCCCGCTTCACGGGACATATCGGCAACAAAACGAAGGGCATTATACCACAACGCATTTATTTCTACAATATAGCCGGAACGGGGAGTTACAGGACGACCGTTCACTGTAGAGTTCATCCATGTAACCGCTTTATCTTTACCATTTGTGTAAAGCAAGCCGTTTTCATGCAAGAACAAATTATCATGTTTCTCTTTACGGATAAATTCTATAATTTCTTCCAGCAATTCACCGTATTTCTCACGGCATTGTTCCTTGGAAGTACTCTTTGCGTATTGTTGCAAAGCCCATATGGCCCATAACAAAACATCGGGATGTTCCATCTCATAGATTTTGCAATCGAGCGGTTTATCGGCAATATAATTACGGATAGCCACACTTGCGGTCTTCATCACATCCTCGAATTCATCCACTTCGTCGATAGCCAAAGTCAAACCCGGCAATGCTATGAACAAGTCTCGTGCACGGCATTTAAACCACGGATAACCGGCCAGAATATAGTGTTTCTTGTCCGCCTGCTTGTTATGAAACTGGTGAGCGGAGTTAATAAGGCAATGAAGGAAGCTGTCGCGCGGAGTGCGGTCTTCTACTTCTTCTTCAAACACCCGTTTCAACTGACGTGTATTTACCGAAGAAATACCGGCAGAGAAAACAATGCTTTCTCCTTTCTTTATATCCACTTCAAAATAACCGGGAACATATAAGTCCTCATTGAAATCGTATCCTCTTTCTTGTTCTTTTGAATATTCGATACCCCGATACCAGTCCGGAACAAAGTGGAATTCGTTCTTTTTGTTTAATTGCATAAACAATTCGGGATAGCCCGGATACAAACAAGTTTTGATTCCGTTCTCCACTTCCTGATATTCGCGGCTTGCTTGCTGGTTCTCGTGAGTATATTCCTTCACGCTGCGGAAAGCAAGGAACGGACGGAAACGCAATGTGGTTGCAGAATGTGCATCAAGCAGTGTATAACGGATCAAGATGCGGTTTTCGTGATGAACAAACAGTCTTTCCTTTTTAAGGATAACTCCTCCGACACGGTAAATTGTTGCCGGAACTTTTTCACAGTCAAATTCTCTGATATACTTATGACCTTTGGGACTGTAGTTGTTTCCCTGATATTTGTGAAGCCCAAGGTTGAACTCGGCACCATGTTGGATCACAGTTTCATCCAACGATGAGAGCAGTACATGATTTTCATCATCCAGCTCCGGCACCGGTATAACTAACAACCCATGATATTTCCTCGTATTGCAATCTACAATCGTAGTGCACTGATAGGCTCCAGACCGATTCGTCCGAAGGATTTCCCTGGGAAGAGATTCCTCCAGATTTATCATTAAGGTCTTGTCGAAGTGTAAGTAGCTCATAGTTGTGTATTTAAGGATTAATAATCTTCTTTTATCATGCAATAATGCATTTGTCGTGCCTCAAAAGTAATAAATATAATATTAAAGCAAAATTTATCTCCTTTTTATTTTTTATTTTTCTCGAAATATTTGTAGCATTGCACAGATAATAAAAAATATACAAGAGATGAAACCCGAACTCCGTCGAATTTTCCTTTCCATAGTGATACCATTGTTCTTTATTTTCATCTTATATATGATAAAAATAATGGAGGTCGGGATGGAATGGGATTTTACCCGGTTGGGAGTATACCCGATGGAGAAAAAAGGAGTATTCGGTATTTTTGCCCATCCGTTGGTGCACAGTAGTTTCAAGCATCTTTTCGCCAATACCATCCCGCTGTTATTTTTATTATGGTGCCTGTTCTATTTTTACAAAGACCTCTCCGCACTCATCTTCTTTTTTATATGGATTGCAGGCGGAATCTTTACCTTTATTATAGGTAAACCCGGATGGCATGTGGGTGCAAGCGGACTTATCTATGGATTGGCCTTTTATCTTTTCTTCAGTGGAATACTGCGAAAGCATATACCCCTTATTGCTATATCTTTACTTATTACTTTCCTTTACGGCGGATTGATATGGAACATGTTTCCGTTCTTTGCAAACGAAAGTACTTCATGGGAAGGACATCTCAGTGGAGCCATAGCAGGAACAATAGCTGCCGTAATATTCAGAAAACATGGTCCGCAAAAACCCGAATATCCCGAAGAAGAAGATGATGATGAAAACAATAAGGAATACTTGGAAGAAACTGAAAATAAAGAAGACCAGGCAATTAATTAAATAATTCGAAAGTAAACTTAAAGCCGAATTCTTTAAACTTACCATTTATATTATTCACAAACACTCCCGCATCAAATACATTCGTACCGATACCATACCCCAACTCGATATAAGGTAAAAGGTGGGATTTGCACAATATACTGAAATAAAAACGCTCATTCAGAACGGCTCCGGTCAGTTTATTCAAATGACGCAGCAATAAAAAAGGAGCTTCATATGTAAAATGCCCACGCAAATATTGGTCGGAAGAGTTATACCAACGGCCATCGAGCAATTGAAATACTCCCGAAACATCATCATCCCATCCCATTGGCAGGTTCTGGTTATAGAAATTGGCAAAGTCTACAAAATAGAGTTCTTTTTGATTTGTGAAGACACCTCCTCCCAATCTATAATATAAGGTACGCATGAGGCCAAGTTTAACGTGATGTTGGACATCCAACTCCATACGTTCATATTCTCCCGTACTATGGAATATTCCCCGGATTCCTCGTTCCCAGTCAAAAGTAAAAGTTGGGTACTTGGAACTCAAATTCACTTTTCGCTTTCCACTCATATAGTAATATTGTCCCGGAGTCCATTCTACTTTCACATGAGGTGCAAAACTGTTATATACATTGCGCAGTTTGGAAAGTATATCCTGATAATCCCCGAAGTTAATCCCGGATGAAAGTACTATAAGCTTTGATTTTTCAACCGCCGTTCTGCGATGCGAAGTAAAACCAAGGCTGACTGTCAATCCATTGACAATTTCCATGCTATGATTGACAGACAGATACAAATCCTTGAAATAATCCAGATGAAGTTCATCGAAGTTGAACACACTATCGGGAGTGGACTTAATATCTTCGAGCACATCACTACTGTAAATACGGTTACCGTTACCTACTTCCACATGGAGCGATGCACGTTTCTCCGGCCAATAATCAAAATCGCCATTGATAGTCCAGTAAAACTCTTTCAATTTGAAGTTATAACCTAATTTTGTTTGCAATCCTAACAGACGATCCCCTTTAAAAAATCTGTAATATCTGAACTTTTGCCTGTATGAGAATCCACGTCTATGACTATAACTCACCATGAAAGGATTGATTAGCGGGGAACATTTCACACTTCCCAGTGAAGCAAAATCCAATGTATAATTACTGAGTAAAACGTCTTCCATCTTATCCCATACCTTTGCGGCTTTTTTTTGCTTCTGCTCCTCTTGTTTCTGTTCTCCTATCTTTATCTGTTTTCTTTCGGCATAATCATCGTAAATCAGCTTTTCATCTTCGGTTAACGGAACAGGGCGTTGTTCTGCAAAAAGTGTACTGTCTTTCAGCACTACCTCAGGATCGCACCGAAGATTGAAAGATGAAGTAAGATCATATTTATTCTTTCTGAGTATGGGACGGTCAATATCCGCCAACGTCACTTCCGAGTAATCCATACGTGCAATGTAATCCCAATCAATATGATTCCAAAGTAATTTGAAGGTCAACCCCACTTCAAAACCTACCGGTAGAAACTCCTCCTCCTCTTTCTCCCCCATTGTCACGTGAGCTTTGAATTTAAGTATTTCCGAACGACCTTCAAAATAAAGTTCACGTACTGTCCAAAGCTGGTCGGAAATAACCAAATATCCTTTTACCAACTGATAACTCTTGCTCTTTGGTTCCACTCTGATTTTATAGCGGATGCTATCCCCCGCTCCCATAATGGAATCAAGAAAATAATCATAATGTTTCCTCCCGTTGGCAGCCAAAGGAGATAATATCTTATCATATAATAAAGTGGAGGAGTAGATATTCATGTCAAAATACTCTTTTACCTCATCCGTTATTCCGGGAAACTTAGGGAGAGTACCGTTCATAGCCGTTACTTTCAAATCATAAATATTGGGAGCAGTGTAATGAATATCATTAAAGATTTCGAGCATATATTCCTTCACTCCTTTCTCCATACGGAACATGGAAGGCACAATACGTATCAGGTGATTACGTTTCTTAATATTCATCTTCCCCCTTACATAAAGCTTTGCTTTATAATCGGCTACAATCTTTTCATAAAAAGGAGCAAACAGCATTACATTATCCAGAATGGAATCCAACAGCACGGGCTGGACATCTTTCCGGTTTTTAGCTATTTTCCCTTCGGCAGACTGTGGCAAAGAGAATAATAACAAACCCAAATATATTATTATAGGAATAAGTCTTTTCAATTATACATTGTCGTTTATGACAAACAAAGATATAAAAAACAATGAGAATCCTCTGTTAATAAAAATAATTTCATATTTTTGCATTACATCGTTATAATCCATTAATATGAAAAAACACCTATTACCTATTCTTATCTTTTGTTTGGCAGCATGTATTACCTCATGTTCCGAACAACATTTCATTTCCGATACACAATATCGTGAAACTGTGAAAAAAGACTTTCAGGAAAAGCAAAAGGCTTTGCCTGAAGGCGAACTATTCTCCATCTTCGACAGTACAATGACCGTACCCGAACAGGAAGCCATGATGTTCCTTTACGCCTATATGCCCATAGGGGATGTTACCGATTATCCCGGCGATTATTATTTGAAGAATGTTCGTTCTTCTTTCCGTACACGTGAAGAAATGCCTTGGGGAAAGACTATCCCCGAAGATGTTTTTCGTCATTTTGTGTTGCCTATCCGCATCAACAACGAGAACTTGGACGAATCACGCTGGATATTTTATGATGAACTGAAAGACCGTGTAAAAGGACTGTCTTTGCATGATGCCATATTGGAAGTAAACCATTGGTGCCATGAAAAAGTTATCTATACTCCTTCAGACGGACGTACCAGTTCTCCGCTTGCTTCTGTCAAAACTGCTTACGGACGTTGCGGTGAAGAATCCACTTTTACAGTAGCAGCTTTACGTTCTGTCGGCATTCCCGCACGTCAGGTTTATACTCCGCGTTGGGCACATACCGATGACAACCATGCATGGGTAGAAGCGTGGGTAGACGGGAAATGGTATTTCTTCGGAGCCTGCGAGCCCGAACCTGTACTTAACCTAGGTTGGTTCAATGCTCCTGCAAGCCGCGGAATGCTGATGCATACCAAAGTATTCGGACGTTACACCGGAGCAGAGGAAATCATGTTTGAAACTCCCAATTATACAGAAATCAATGTGATAGATAACTATGCACCGACAGCGAAAGCAACTGTTACCGTAGTAGATGCAGACAAGAATCCTGTGCCGGATGCAAAAGTACAATTCAAAGTATATAACTATGCCGAGTTCTACACAGTTGCCACCAAACCGACCGACAATGAAGGAAAAACATTCCTCACAGCCGGGAAAGGCGATATGCTTGTCTGGGCTTCCAAAGACGGCAAGTTCGGCTATGCCAAGCTGTCTTTCGGCAAACAAGACGATTTAACTATCACACTGGATAAAGTAGCCGGAGACAGTTACTCTGTGGAAATGGATATTATTCCACCCCCCGAAGGAGCAAATATGCCGGAAGTTACTCCCGAACAACGCGCCGAAAACAGTCGACGCATGGCAGTGGAAGATTCTATCCGCAACGCCTATGTAGCAACATTCATTACTTCCGACGGCACGGAAGAAGGTAAAATGCTTGCAGCAAGCCGTGGCAACCACGAAGTTATCAAAGCTTTCCTTGCAAACAATCCCGAAGGCATGCGCCTGTTGAAAGTGATTTCCGCAAAAGACTTGCGTGACGTGACTCCCGACGTACTTGCAGACCACATGAACAACACCGTGGCAGGTGAAGGAGAACTACACGACCGCTACATCCTGAATCCACGTGTTGCAAATGAAATGATTACTCCTTACAAAGCATTTTTCAAGGAAGTTATTCCGGCTGCCGATGCAGAGAAATTCAAGAGTCCGCAAGCACTCGCCGAATGGTGCAAACAAGAAATAACCATTAATAACGAATTAAACTCCCAAAGCATTCCTATTTCTCCCGAAGGAGTGTGGAAAGCACGCACAGCAGACAGCAAGAGTCGTAACATCTTCTTCGTTTCAATGGCACGCAGTTTGGGCATTCCCGCACGTATCGACGAAGTTACAAGCAAAGTGCAATACAACGAAAACGGACAATGGATAGACATCGACTTTGAATCGGGCAAGCAGGTAACTCCGGCAACCGGAAAGTTGAAAGCAAACTATAAGCCTATCAAATCTTTGCAAGATCCTAAATATTACTCACACTTCACTATCTCCAAGTTGAACAACGGAACCCTGCAACTTCTCAGCTATGATGAAGGCGATGTAGACATGGGCGGTGGAGCGACATGGAGCAACCTGTTGAAAAACAGTTTAACTCTGGATTGCGGCGACTATTTGCTGGTAAGCGGAACACGCCTTGCCAACGGAGGAGTGCTCGCCAACCTCACATTCTTCAACATACCGGAAGGAGGAAAGGAAACAGTAGTAGACCTTGTGATGCGTGAAAGTACAAGCGAAGTACAGGTTATCGGTAACTTCAATTCCGAATCTACCTACAAACCTGTCGACAGCGATGAAGCAAAGTCCATCCTTGCCACAACAGGACGCGGATATTACATTGTTGCCGTGCTCGGTGCAGGTCAGGAACCAACCAATCATGCCCTACGTGACATCGCAGCTTTGAAAGAAGACTTTGAGAAATGGGGACGCAGCATCGTTTTGCTTTTCCCAAGTGAAGATCAATATAAGAAATTCCGCCCCGAAGAGTTCCCCGGTTTGCCTTCCAACATTACTTATGGCATAGATACAGACGGTTCTATCCAAAAACAAATTGCAGAAGGAATGAAATTGCAGAACAAGACTATTCTCCCGATGTTCATCATTGGCGATACATTTAACCGCGTGGTATTCGTATCACAAGGTTACACCATCGGGCTTGGCGAACAGTTGATGAAAGTAATTCACGGGCTATAACAAAATTGCCCTTCACCTCTTCACCCTTTCACAACCGCTTCTCACAAAGCGTTTCGGGGTGAAGGGGAGATTTCACCCTCATTCATTTCAAAACAAAAAACTTCCCATGGGATGTCATTCAGTCTCCCATGGGAAGTTTCTTAATTACCCATAGGAGATTGCCCGACTTCCCATGGGTAGTTTTTCAATCAACAAGCTGTTTGCAAAAATCAACCTGTTGTTTATCCGCAAACATCAGGTCGTTTTCTACAAACGACCTGACGTTTGAAGTGAAAGGTGCCGTGCTTTGGAGTGAATGCATCCTTCACCCTACACAGCCTATGAACAAGCAGTTTCAGGCAGGTGAAAGGGATTATCCTTTCAAACTATCTATCGTATTCTTGACACGAGCCGCGGAAGTAAGGCTCAATTCATATTCATCAATATGAACCGTTCCACCCATAGAAACAACCGGATTACGGTAAACCATTCCGCTTGGCTTGGTTTCACGGGCTGAGAAGTGAAACTCAGCCGCTTCCGTTTCTTCGGCAATTTTACGGATATTCTTTTCATTCACTCCGCAACCGGGCATGATGATGATACGTCCGTCTGCCATCTTCACAAGCCTCTTTAGCAAAGGTATGCCCATTTCTGCGGTTGGTTGCTGACCGGAAGTTAGAATACGGTCACAACCTGCTTCTATGATTTGTTCCATAGCGCGATAAGGCTCACGGCACATGTCGAATGCACGATGGAAAGTGACCGAACAATCTCCGGCAGCATCCACCATTTCACGCAAGAAAGGCATATCTATTTCTCCTTCGGGAGTGAGGCAACCTACCACTACCCCATCCACACCCAGTTTACGAGCCGTCTCTATATCTTTCAGCATAATTTGTTTCTCTACGGGAGAGTAAAGGAAATCACCTCCGCGCGGACGAATAATAACATGGAGCTTTATTTGTAAAAGCTCGCGTGCCATAGCTATTTCCCCATAAGAAGGAGTGGTTCCGCCTTCGGGAATGCCGGCACAAAGTTCCACACGGTAAGCTCCGCCTTTCTGTGCTTCCACACAGCTATCCACAGAGTTTGCACAATTTTCTACTTTAAAGTTTTTCATGGTATGGTTATTTTTTAAATATGAAATAAACTGCTGCAACAAGGCACACAAAAGCTGCAAAATGATTCCATTTGAGTTCTGTCCTGAAAGCTACCATCGAGAAAACGGTGAAGACAGCCAAAGTAATTACTTCCTGTATCACTTTCAACTGCATGATGTCAAACGGTCCGCCGTTTTCCTTGAAACCGATGCGGTTAGCAGGAACTTGGAAACAATATTCAAAAAAAGCGATTCCCCAACTAATGGCAATTACTGCAATAAGAGGCAACGCCGCAAACCAAGAGAACTCTCGCATTTTCAAATGCCCGTACCACGCAAGCGTCATAAAGACATTTGAAATAATCAATAAAACAATCGTATAAAATCCTTGTGCCATATGTGTATCTAATTTAATCTGTTATAGGAGGCAGAAGTTCTTCCTGCACATTAGTCATGCTTCCCCAAAGGCTGTAACGTGCTTCGGGATTGAGTGCTTCGAGCGATTTCAAAACCTGTTTCATATCCGAACGGTTCGACTGTGTTTCATACGGACAGTTTTTCACTTGTTTTCTGAATCCCCGCACGGCGGCAAGCTCTACCAAATCCGCCTCATGCACAAGGCACATCGGACGGATGATAGTCATATCGAACTTCTTCATTACCAACTTGGGAGGCATGGAACTGAAAGCACCCTGAAAAGTAATGTTCATCAAAAGGGTTTCAAGAATGTCATCCATGTGGTGACCTAATGCTATTTTATTGCATCCTTGTTCCTTTGCAACTGTAAAAAGAGCCTTTCTGCGGTTCCATGAACAAAGAAAGCAGGGTGATTTACGGGTATCGGTAGAGGGATCGAATGATGTTTCGTAGTGCACAAAAGGTACTCCGAACGATTCGGAATATTCTTTCAGATAGTTCAAATCGGACTTATAAGGAATGTTAGTCATACCCACATGAACGGCAACTACCGAAAAGCGCGGTTTCAGTATGCGCGAACGTTTTCCCAGCAATTCAAGCAAAGCCAAAGAATCTTTTCCACCCGACAAACCGATCAGAACCTTGTCTCCGTCTTCTATCAAACGGTATTTCACCACTCCTTTGTTGAAGCGCTGCTCCACCTTGCGAACTATTTTTTCTTCCTCCGTAAATATTGCCATAGCTATAAAAAGTTGGTGCAAAAGTAAGCGAAAAGAATGATTTAAGGAAGAATTAACAAAATAGAATTGAGGGACAGTATGTAATTAGTAAATTCTTTGTATTTTTGAACTTCCGAAATTTAGTTAAATACAAACGTATATGCGTAAGAACTTTATTATACTTTTTATTCTGTGTATCTGCTCTGCCGGATTATCCGCCCAAACTTTGGAACAAGCTAAAGCCATGTTCAAAAACAATGAGTTTGCCAAAGCAAAACCCGTATTCCAAAGATACATAAAGAGTGCACCCAATAATGCAAGTTACAACCATTGGTATGGAGTGTGCCTGTATGAAACAGGAGATAAACAAGATGCCGAAAAGTATTTGCTTGCAGGGGCTAAAAAGAAAGTGCAGGAATCATATCTCTATCTGGGTAAGCTATATTCAGACCTTTACCGTTTTGATGAAGCGGTAGAGAACTACGAAGCATACATTGAAATGCTGGAAAAGAAAAAACAGCCCGTTGAAGCCTATGAAAAGTTACTTAACACGGCAAAGCTGAGTGCACGTATGCTGAAAGGTGTGGAAGACGTAGCAATCATAGACAGCTTTGTGGTGGATAAAAAGGATTTCCTGAAAGCATATAAAATCAGCGAAGAATCCGGTAAGTTGTTCACTTACAACGAATATTTCAAAGCCGAAGGTGATAACGAAGGAACCGTTTATCTCACAGAATTGGAAAACAAACTGTTTTATGGAGATAAAGCCGGAGGCAAAGACCTGAATATATTCAGTAAAAACAAGATGCTGGACGAATGGGGAAAAGCCGGTAAATTACCTGATGTGATAAACACTCCCGGCAACGAGAACTACCCCTATGTATTATCCGACGGCGTAACGGTTTATTATGCTTCCGACGGTGAAGGCTCTATGGGAGGATATGATATATTTGTAACCCGTTACAACACCAACACGGATAGTTACATGATTCCGGATAATGTAGGAATGCCTTTCAATTCACCTTTCAATGACTATATGTTTGTAATTGACGAGTACAATAACCTCGGTTGGTTTGCTTCCGACCGCTACCAACCCGAAGGCAAGGTTTGCGTGTATGTGTTCATTCCCAATCCGTCCAAGCAGATTTATGATTATGAATCTATGGACAATGACATCATACGCCATGCAGCCATTATTCAGTCTATCAAAGCTACTTGGAAAGACAAAGAAGCTGTGCAGGCAGGAAAACAAAGGTTGACAATGGCTCTCTATGCCAAACCTAAAGTGAAGCAAGTACGGGATTTTGAGTTTGTGATTGACGACATACATACTTATTATGTATTCGAAGACTTTAACGCTCCGCAAGCAAAAGCCCTTTTCAAGCAATGGCAGCAAAAGAAAAAGGACTTGACGAAGTTAAGTGAGCAGTTGGAAGAAATGCGCGGGAAATATGCACAAAGCAACAAAAGCGCACGCACATCTATGGCGCCCAGAATACTCGACACGGAAAAGCGGGTAGAACAAATGGAACAGGAACTTAACGTTCTTGAAAAGAATGTTAGAAACGCAGAAAAGAATTTCTTGTCAAAATAGTATTTACTGATTTTTATAAGTATATTTGGCAAACTAATCAAACACAAATCTTATGGATATATTGATTATCATAGGACTTATCATTGCAGGAATACTTTTATTTTTGGTAGAACTGTTCGTTACACCCGGTCTCAGCATTGCCGGAGTATCTTCAGCCATCTGCTTATTATATGCCAATTACTATGCTTTTGCCAATATGGGGACTACTGTGGGTTTCATCACTTTGGGAGCCTCAGCAGTTGCATGTGTCGTGGCATTGATATGGTTCATGCGCTCCAAAACCCTTGAAAAGCTTGTTTTAAAGAAAGACATTACTTCAAAAGTAGACAACAGAGCCGAAGAGAAAGTAAAAATCGGAGATACAGGAGTGACTATAACCCGTCTTGCACTCATAGGCAATGCCAACATTAATGGTAATATCATTGAAGTGAAGTCTATGGAAGGGCTTATGGATGAAAAAACTCCCGTCATTGTGGAGCGTATTGATAACGGTATTATCATGGTAAAGAAATTGGAAAAACATTAATTATAAACACTAAATAAATGATGATTGACTCTATGTACTTAACAATGATTCTCATTGCAGGTGGAATCATTTTCCTCGTATTATTCTTTCATTATGTACCTTTTTTCCTTTGGTTATCTGCCAAAGTATCCGGAGTAAATATCTCCTTGATACAACTCTTTTTGATGCGTATCAGAAATGTTCCTCCTTATATTATTGTTCCCGGATTGATTGAAGCTCACAAAGCGGGATTAAAGAACATTACCCGTGACGAACTAGAAGCCCATTACCTTGCAGGAGGCCATGTGGAGAGAGTGGTTCATGCACTTGTTTCGGCTTCGAAAGCCAATATTGATTTGTCATTCCAAATGGCAACGGCTATCGACCTTGCCGGACGCGATGTATTTGAAGCCGTTCAGATGTCCGTTAATCCTAAAGTCATTGATACCCCACCCGTTACAGCTGTAGCGAAAGACGGTATCCAGTTGATAGCCAAAGCACGTGTCACTGTCCGTGCCAACATCAAGCAATTAGTGGGTGGAGCCGGAGAAGATACTATCCTTGCCCGTGTTGGCGAAGGTATCGTTTCATCCATCGGTTCATCCGAAAACCACAAATCAGTACTCGAAAACCCGGACTCTATTTCCAAACTTGTACTCCGCAAAGGATTGGATGCAGGTACGGCATTCGAAATTCTTTCCATTGATATTGCCGATATAGATATAGGTAAGAACATCGGCGCATTTCTGCAAATAGACCAAGCTAACGCCGACAAGAACATTGCTCAGGCAAAAGCAGAGGAACGCCGTGCAATGGCTGTTGCTTTGGAACAGGAAATGAAAGCCAAGGCAGAAGAAGCCCGTGCCCATGTAATTCAGGCAGAAGCCGAAATCCCCATAGCTATGGCAGATGCTTTCCGTAACGGTAATCTGGGTATCATGGATTTTTACAAGATGAAGAACATTCAGGCTGATACGACTATGCGTGAAACCATAGCCAAGCCAACGTCTTCTTCAACCAGTAAACCATTGAGCGAATAAAAAGAGAAAAGAACTAAACAGGTGTTGTCATTGTTGTTCTTTAAAAGACACCGATGACAACACTTTTGTTTTTAATAATAACCTAAATATTTATATATCATGAAGTATTTTGCAGAATCAGAACTCATCATCAACCCTGACGGTTCAGTATTTCATCTCCACGTAAAACCCGAACAACTTGCCGACAAGATAATCCTGGTAGGTGATCCGGGACGAGTTGCTTTAGTAGCTTCACACTTTTCCGAAATAGAATGTGAAGTGGAAAGCCGGGAGTTCAAAACGATTACCGGAAAGTACAATGGTAAACGAATATCCGTGGTTTCCACAGGAATTGGCTGCGATAATATTGATATTGTTGTAAATGAGCTTGATGCTTTGGCGAATATCGACTTCAACACCCGTTACGAAAAAGAGAACTTCCGTCAACTGGAACTTGTCCGTATCGGCACGTGTGGCGGTTTGCAACCTTACACTCCGGTAGGTACTTATATCTGTTCGCAAAAGTCCATCGGATTCGACGGATTACTCAATTTCTATGCAGGACGTAATGAAGCATGCGATCTTGAATTCGAAAAAGCATTTGTTGAATATATGCACTGGTCGCCCCTACTCCCTGCTCCTTATGTAATTGATGCAAGTGCAGACCTTATCGAGCGTATCGGACGTGATGATATGGTGAAAGGAGTAACCATTGCTGCCGGAGGATTTTTCGGGCCCCAAGGACGTGAACTGAGAATACCGCTCGCCGATCCAAAACAAAATGAAAAGATTGAAAAGTTTGAATATAAAGGTTATCGCATAACCAACTTCGAAATGGAAAGTTCAGCACTGGCAGGTCTTTCCCGTCTAATGGGACACAAAGCAATGACAGTGTGCATGGTTATAGCAAACCGCCTGATAAAAGAAGCCAATACAGGTTATAAGAACTCGATAGACCAGTTAATAAAGACTGTATTAGACAGATTCTAAAGGGGTTGTCCCAAAAGTTATCTAAATCTCCCCTCTCAAGAGGGGAAATTAGTTACTTTCGACTTTTGGACATCCCCCATTACCCCAAATACCTCTTTATCAATTCTCTCAACTGTGTCGGATTATAAGGCTTTGATACAATATCATTGCAACCTGCATCAAGAGCCACTTGCTGTTCTGTGAAAAAAGCATGTGCCGTTACAGCAATCACAGGAATGTCAGCAGACAAAGCACGTATTTGTTTTGTCGCTTCAATGCCATCCATTATAGGCATTTTAATATCCATCAATATTAAATCCGGCTTATCTTTTGCAAACATATTCACAGCTTCTTCCCCGTTCATGGCCCATAAAATAGTGTATTCTTTCTTCAAAATAGCATTAGCAAGTTTGAAATTAGCCTCCACATCTTCTGCAACCAAAATCGTTTTTCTATTCTCTCCTGTCTCCATTATATAGTTGTTTTTATTTATTATTTCACTTTTTGTCTCCGGATTCTCAATTTTCTCGTAAGGCAATACCAACGAAAAGATTGTTCCGGCACCATATTCCGATTTCACATCAATACGTCCGTTCAGTTTATCTGCAATGCTTTTACAGATAGTAAGCCCTAATCCCGTACCTTGAATAAAATCATTTATTTTGGTAAACCGTTCGAATATATAAGGTAATTTATCTTCGGGAATACCACATCCCGTATCGGCAACAGACAAAGCAATCTCTTTTTCGTTTACTTCCATCCGTAATGTGATTCTGCCTTTGACGGTATTCTTTATAGCATTGGACATGAAATTAAATAAGACCTGAATCAATCTGTTTCTATCCGAAAACAAAATAACTCTTTCCTCCGGACATTCCAATACAAACTCCACTTCCGGTTTCATTTTCAAACGATGCACCTGTGCCACTTCCTCCAACATTACATTTAAATCCACTTCTTGCAAATGAATTTCCGTCTTACCGGATTCGAGACGGGACAAATCAAGAATATCATTAATCAATTGGAGCAACAAGTTGCTGTTAGTCCTTATGATTTCCATATATTCCTCTTTGTCGTCTTCACTATCGGCATTGGTAAGAAGTTCGGAAAAACCGACAATCGCATTCAAAGGCGTGCGTATTTCATGGCTCATATTGGCAAGGAAAGTCGATTTCATCTTGTTGGCATCTTCCGCCTGTCTCCTTGCTTTTATCAGTTCCTGTTCTATTAGTTTGCGCTTATTGCGATTAATAATATGCCCTGCCAGTTCGTAAGGTTTGCCATCCTGCATTTTATAGACAATAGCTTGCAACTCAAACCATTCATATTGCGCTTTATAGGTTAAGATTCTTAATTCAAGCGACATTCGTGTTATATCCTGTCGGCTGAGTTGCCGCACATTATGTATAAACACCTCACGGTCATCCGGATAAATTAAGTCTACAAATTCAGGTAACGATTTTATTTCAGGATGACTGCTGTCATATAACCAATAAGAAACATTCATTTCATTGATGTTATACACCCACGGATAAATATTCCCTGCCTTGATGACAAATGACAACCGGGTATTTATATCCTCCAACTCGCGCCTGGACTTTACTTTCAAGCCTATATCATGAATAAGAGCCAAGACCTTATCGTCTTCAAAAGGCACCATTCTTGCTTGAAAATAATGTCTTTCCTCCCCTTCCACGTCAAGATAATATTCAATCTCACGCAATTCCTTATTATCCAGACATTCATTTATATTTTTAATATAAGTGGCACATACCTCGGGAGCAAACACCTTATGGGCATCGATTCCTATCAGATAATTTTTATCATGAAGAATCTCTGCATGGTCCGCCATCAATACATCCGTAATATGAAAATCACGACTAAGGATGAATATCAAATCGGGCAGTGCTTCAATGATTTTATGATTGCGCTCTTCCTGCTTCCTGAGTAGATTTTGTTTCTCAACATCCGAAGTTATATTGATTGTATAAGCGAGAACCTTATCAGGCTGATCGTCCTTATTCCCATGATAGCACACGAAACAATCTTCATAATAAAGAATCTTCCCACTTTTACCTATGCATCTGAACTTGATATTAAACTTTCTGCTTTCTCCTTTTAAGAATTCATTAAATTGCCGGAAATAAGATGCTGCATCGTCCCGATGCAAAAATGCAGAGAAGTCATTCATATTGGTGAAAACTATCCCTTCTTCTTCGAACCCTAATGTGCGGAAATAATCTTTTGAAAAGCTCATCTTTCCGTTTTGCAGGTCATACTCCCATACTGCAATCTTATGTGCAGCCAAAACAGAGAGTAGCCTTTCATAGGCGTCTTCTGTGTACCGGATTTGTTCCGACTCACTTAGTAGTTTCATCCCCTATCTCATTGAATGTTATACAAAGGTATAAAAAACAAAATACTAAACAAGCAATTCATAATAAGTCTATTAAATAAAAAGTTTATCTTTGCTAACCAAAAAAGATACTAATATGAAGCAAGATACAATATGTGCCATTGCAACAGCACAAGAAAGTTTATCTTTGCTAACCAAAAAAGATACTAATATGGAGCAAGATACAATATGTGCCATTGCAACGGCACAAGGCGGAGCTATTGGATGTATCAGGATTTCGGGACCCGAAGCCATTGCCATTGCCGATAAAATATTCACTCCTGCCAAAGCCGGAAAAGGATTGATTAGCCGTAAGCCATATACCCTGACTTTTGGAAGTGTACGCAATGGCAATGAAATTATCGACGAAGTATTAGTCAGTGTTTTTCATGCACCTCACTCCTACACCGGAGAAAACAGTGTGGAAATCACCTGTCATGGTTCGTCTTACATTCTTCAACAAGTGATGCAATTGCTCATTGCCAACGGTTGCCGTGCCGCTACGCCCGGCGAATATACACAGCGTGCTTTCCTGAACGGCAAAATGGATTTAAGTCAGGCCGAAGCAGTTGCCGACCTTATCGCTTCTTCTTCCGCCGCTACCCACCGGCTTGCCATGAGTCAGATGCGCGGAGGGTTCAGCAAAGAATTGTCCGATCTTCGGGCACAGTTGCTCAATTTTACATCCATGATTGAGTTGGAACTCGATTTCAGTGAGGAAGATGTAGAGTTTGCCAACCGCCGGGATTTAAAAGATCTTGCAAACAATATCGAGCAACTGATTTCCAAGTTAGCCAACTCTTTCAATGTAGGAAATGCCATTAAGAACGGTATTCCGGTAGCCATCATCGGTGAAACAAATGCCGGAAAGTCCACATTGCTCAATGTTTTACTTAATGAAGATAGAGCCATTGTTTCGGATATACACGGAACCACGCGCGATGTCATTGAAGATACTGTCAATATACAAGGAATTACCTTCCGTTTCATTGATACGGCAGGAATCCGTGAAACCCACGATACGATTGAAACATTAGGCATAGAGCGTACATTCCAAAAGCTTGAACAAGCAGATATTGCTTTATGGATTATCGACTCCACCGAAGCACTTCTACAAATAAACGCTTTGGCAGACAAGATTCTCCCGCTTTGCAAAGATAAAAAGCTCATTCTGGTATTCAACAAAGCGGAACTTATTTTAGATAATCAAAGAAAAGAGCTTGAACAAAAAGCACAGAATGAGAATTTGGAATACATCTTTATTTCTGCCAAGAACAAGGAAAACACCCTAAAGTTAGAGGAGCTGTTAGTAAAAGCTGCCGCTCTGCCCGCTATCAGCCAGAACGATGTGATAGTAACAAATATTCGCCATTATGAAGCATTAACCAAAGCATTGGAAGCTATTCACAGAGTACAAGAAGGGTTGGAGACAAATATTTCCGGAGACTTTTTAAGCCAAGACATAAGGGAATGTTCTCATTTTTTAGGTGAGATTACAGGGAGCATATCGAATGATGAAGTGCTTGGAAATATATTTGCCCATTTCTGCATCGGCAAGTGATGGCTTGTAAATAGCCGTAACCAACTATAACCATTTAGAATAAAGTCGCTGTATATCAGCGACTTTTCTGTTTTAACACTTTCCAGTCCGTATTTGGAAGTGACGGTTTTTATCCATATTTTTCTATCATATTTCTACCGCGACGGAAATTCACGGTTAGCCTGAATGTCACAGTGACGCATTAGTTGACGTGTGTTGACAATGGTTTACATGTGTAGACAAAAATCGGGAGAAATAAGGCGAAATTACCGCCAATATAAACGAAAAAATATGGAAGTAAGAAAGATTTGCCAATGGTGTGGAAAACCATTCATAGCTCAAAAGACAACGACTTGTTATTGTAGCCACCAATGTTCCAATCTTGGCTACAAGGAACGTATCCGGGAACGTAAGCGGCAGTTGAAACGGTCGCAAGAATTATTGCAACCTCGACAAGCTGCCGAGGGGCAGGATTTCTTCTCTTTTGCCCAAGTAGCAAAGTTAATGGGCGTAACCAGACAGGACATATATAAATTGGTAAAGGAATCCAAACTTCGGGCTTCACGCATCAGCGGCAAGAAGTCGCTTATCCGCCGTGCAGACATTGAACTGATGATGAAAACCAAACCTTACGAGCGTGTCGTGCCCAAAGAGGACTTCGACATCTCTGAGTATTACACAGCCGAAGAGATTGCGGAAAAATATAAAGTCAACGCCAAATGGGTGTGGACTTACACACGGCAACATAAAGTGCCGAAGGTGAGAATACGCCAGTTCAACTATTATAGCAAAAAACATATCGATGCCGCCTTTGCCAAATACGAGGTAGATTCCGACCTTACTGAATGGTACACACCGGAAGATATTCAGGAGAAGTACGGCATGACACGTGTCGCCATCCGTTCGCAGGTGTATCGGAACAACATTCCTTCAAAGAAAGAACATGGTCAGATATTCTATTCCAAACTACACTTTGACCTGTCGAAGAAAACAACAGAGGATGATTCATCGGAGTATTACACCGTACAGGAAGCCATGAGGAAATACAATCTTTCCAGAGATTCTGTTTATGGAATTTTACAATTCCACGAAATCAAACGTGAAAAGAAAGGTCGTTTCGTGAGATTCCTAAAAGTGGAATTTGACCACGTAATGGGCGCCAGACAATAATCCCAATCCTGAATTTATGCAGACCAGAAAATGATTCTAAAAATGAGCATTGTCTGTGTCAAGCCATTACGGACATTTGCAGCAAATCAAGTATAAACTAATAATAATTGTAACTATGTTAGAATGTAAAACAGTAACATTGAGAACACGTCCTTTGAAACATGGGATGCTTTCTTTCTATCTGGATTATTATCCGGGCTATCGTGACCAGGAAACAATGAAAACCATCCGTCACGAAGGATTGAACATTTATATCTATGCCAATCCCAAGAATGAACGTGAACGCAACTTCAATGCAACTATGTCGGAAAAGGCCGAAGCTATCCGATGTCGACGCTTTGAATCTATCGTTAATGACAGGTATGATTTCTTTGACAGGCACAAACTCAAAGCGGATTTTCTGGAATACTACCGCAAGCAGCTTCGCAAGCATGACCAAAAGTGGGAATTTGTGTACCACCATTTCTACAACTTCGTTCATGGCAAATGTACTT
>ERZ826016.627-NODE-627-length-41804-cov-5.086206_pt1 | contig 41804 bp, 53 predicted proteins | sample MGYA00519872_ERZ826016 | MGnify/ENA primary metagenome ERZ826016 (study PRJEB31778, sample SAMEA3449218) | human gut metagenome | biome: human gut; feature: human-associated habitat; material: faeces | place: United Kingdom | collected 2010/2012 ... | reverse complement strand
CGACTTTGGTTGTTATTTTCAATTTGCTTATTGCGGTTGCTATTTATGGAACAGAGGGGCTGGACTGCTCTATCCTTTTTGCTCCAATAGATTTTTTAGAAGGGTATATTCCATTTAATATTACTTGCGGAACAGTATTAAAGTATCAAATCCTGTTGGCATTTATGAGTGCAATCAGTGTAACAGGAATAGTTTTAATTCTGTCTGCTGTTTGTAAAAGTCAAATGGTAGCGTTTGTAATTTCAGCAGCTATTCATGTGATACCGATAATGCTTCCTATCTCTGAAACAAGTGCATTATATCGAATTATTGTGCTGATGCCCCTTTTCTATTCACAGTATATTTCCATAATGTCTGTTGAACAAATGCACAATGGTATGCTTTATGCAGTATGGTCTATTCCTGTTGCGATTGCTTTAGTAGTAATAGGTTCAATCATTTCCCATAAGGCATTTTCAAAACATCAAGTAAGATAAGCTTTAAAATCAATATGAAGCAAGCCCATCAAATAAAAAAACGGTGCTTTGGTGGGCGGCTTTGTCACGCCCAGACTAAATTTTACTGCCCTCTAAACCCGTTTTCGAGTTTGGAGGGATTGTTATGTGTTGGTCGAATATGACCGCAATGCTGCTCATCAGAAGCAGCTACTATTTACGGAGTGTCACAGTGGAGTGAAGATTACCTTTTAGAAAAAATCATCACTCACTCGTGGCACTCTTACATTTTACAAGTAGAGATTACATCTCTTAAATATAGAAATAATTATGCTTATTGCCGTAGAGGTCTTAGTACCTTTGCGGCTTTTTGCTTTTCTGTCGGTTGCCGTTCACCGCCTGCCAATCTGGATTTTTCAAAAATTCAGATTGGAGGAAACGATATGGCATACAACAAAGCCAAAGAAGAAAAGAAATGGCGGCTCTGGAAAGAAGCCGAGGAAAAGCAGTTGCGAAACTTAGGTGTTAATGAGGACGATATAGAAAAACTCCGTATTCACGATTGGGCGATTTTTAATTCCGACAGACGGTATTATCAGCGAGTGCAGGAAACAGGTACATATCTTGATGAACTTGCCGAAGATACTACGCAACCCGAAGTGAAAACGGTTGAGGATTTTCTGGACAGCATTGAAAATCAATGCCTATATCAAATCTTGATTAAGGTAGACAGGCTTACATTGCAGATTGCTTTGATGAAGATACAAGGATATTCAACCCGTGAAATTGCGGTGTGTCTGAATATTACTGAAAAAGCTGTTTACAGACGAATGGACAGGCTCAAAGAAAAATTAAAAAAGTTTTTTGAGTAGAGGGGAAAATCGAATATTCCCACGGGCTACAGGGTGAGAGGACAAAAACCTCTTACCCTGTTTTCCTTTGTGTGGCGAAAACGGGGGGCGTTCCTTGACAAGTGAATACCCATTCGCCAAATACTTTCTCTTTGTGATTGTGATGAGCATAAGCGTGTGCAGCGGTACGCCAAGACCTGCCGACAGGCAGCGAGCGATTGAAAGGTGGTGAGCCAATCTTATCGACTCAAAATATCGGGCAGCTCCCGATTTCGCCATAACCCACAAAGAGGATAATGATACTCCCGTCCAGTCACAGTCCGAGCGTGATAAAACCGTCGCAGGCAATGAGGGCGGCTCTGTCAGACCGACAGTTGGGGTGGAACTCCCGTGGTGTCAGTTCGCTGCTGACCGTTTGGCGACTTCCCATAGCATTTCGGGGTGTCGAGGACAAATTGAAATGCTCCTATCATATTCAGCCAGACGAAAGGCGGTCACAAGAACAGAGATTTTGTTAATCTTCTCCAGACCATAAATACTTCCTTTTGTTTGGCTGCCTACATAGGCAGAACATACCTGCCTAAATAAAATTGGGAGGTCAAACATAATGGAAAGAAAAATCAAGCGTGGGGATATTTACTACGCAAACTTAAATCCCGTTATTGGCTCGGAGCAAGGTGGCAGGCGACCTGTACTTATTATTTCAAACGATGTCGGTAATAAGCACAGTCCTACGGTCATTGTCGCACCTATCACAAGCAGAATAAACACCAAAGCAAAACTGCCGACACACACTCTAATCAATAACTTTGAGGGATTGGATAAGAACTCAATTATTTTGTTTGAACAGGTACGAACGATTGATAAACAGCGATTAGAACAGTACTTAGGAATGATACCAGATGATATGGTGGCAAGGGTTGATAAGGCTCTTGCCATTAGTGTTGCATTGGAGAAAATAAAGGCAACAGATGTGTAAAAAGGGCGAGAAGAATAAATTTGCACATTGGTAAAAATGCGGCTGTATTTCTATAATTAGAGTACAGCCGCTTGTTTTATAGCGGAGGTACTCATTATGGGAAATGAAAAATATATCCAAAATTCCGAATTGCAAAGTAAACAGATGCAAGATGAAAACGAAGTATTCAATTCATTTATCAATATTATGGTACAGATAGTTGAAAAGTACGGAAAGACAGTTTTGCAGGAATTGGATTGTGCTGCGTAAGCTACGCAGCCTTACATATCACATTTTCCTATAAAATTATGGAGGTGGTACGATGAACAGAGAAGGAAAGAAATGTGTCCTGTATCCAAGAGTAAGTACCGAGATGCAGGTGGACGGATATAGCCTTGAAGGACAGAAGAACAGCTTAAAACGCTTTGCTGACCGAGAAGAAATGGAAATTGTCGGTATCTATGAGGATGCAGGTAAATCAGGAAAATCTATTGAAGGACGACCCGCATTTAAGAAAATGCTTTCCGATATAAAAAACGGATTGGAGATAGACTATATTCTGGTTTATAAACTTTCCCGTTTCGGAAGAAATGCAGCGGATATTCTAAATTCATTAGAGTTTGTACAATCTTATGGAATAAATCTTATTTGTATTGAAGAAGGAATTGACTCGTCACAGACAAGTGGAAAACTTTTAATCTCTGTTTTGTCTGCGGTTGCAGAAATAGAAAGAGAAAATATCATTGAACAGACAATGAATGGACGGAGAGAAAAAGCACGACAAGGTGGGTGGAATGGTGGATTTGCACCATACGGATATTATCTGAAAGACAATCAGCTCTTGATAGAAGAAACGGAAGCTGAAGCAATCAGAATTATATTTGACAAATTTGCTAATTCTGATATAGGACTTGGCGGAGTAGCAAAATATCTTAATCTTCAAGGTATAAAGAAGATACCTCGTCAGAACGGCACATTGGAAACTTGGAGCAGTCATTTTATACGGTTGATATTAGACAATCCTGTTTATTGTGGAAAGATTGCTTATGGCAGAAGAACACGAGAAAAGGTAAAAGGTACAAAAAATGAATATAAGCAGGTTCATGCAGAGGATTACATTCTGGAAGATGGACAACATGAAGGAATTATCAGCGAGGAATTGTGGCAAAAGGTTCACGCAAAGCGTATGGCAACAGGAATTAAACAGCCATCCAAAATCGGTAAGGATAGGTCACACCTTTTGACAGGGATATTAAAGTGTCCCCTTTGTGGAAGTTCAATGTATACGAACAAACACGCTTGGACAAATAAAGACGGCACATACAAAGAGGTTTACTATTATATTTGTGGTAGAAATAAGCAGGAGCGAGGACATCATTGTGATTATAAAGCATCGCTAAGAAAAACAGATATTGAGCCACTTGTAATTGAAGCTGTTAAGGAATTGGTAAGCGATAAGTATTTTGCAAAAGAGATTGAAAAGCGTATTGGCGTACAGACCGATACAACAGCTATTGATAAGGAACTTGCCAATTACGAGAGTAAGCTGAAAGAAGTAGATTTGAATAAAGCCCGTCTGGAACGAGAGATTGATAATCTGCCTATTGATGCTCGTTTCAGAGAAAGGAAAATCCACGACATGACTTTAAGACTTGATGCCTTGTATGATACGATTGTAGAGTTGGAAGAACGGATTGAAGATGCAAAGCTGAGAAAAAGTTCTATCGAAATGGAAACAATCACTCTGGACAATATTTACAAGCTTATGCTGAATTTCGGAAAGCTCTATGATATAATAAGTGACGAGGAAAAGAAAAGCCTTATTACTTATCTTATAAAAGAAATTCAGATATATCCAAATGGGGAGTCAGAGCAGCCTTTGAAGTCGATAGAGTTTAATTTCCCAATATATCGGGATGGTCAAGAGGTAAGGCGGCTCTTGTGGGAAAAAGGTAATACCGTTGAGACAGTATGTTTGCTGTCAAAGGTACAGAAGTAAATAGTGAAAAAGGCTTGAAATAAGGCTATTTCCGAGAGTTGGAGGTATCCTCCCAGCTCTCGGAAATGCTCACTTATAGCCTTTATTATCAAGTAAAATAAAGGGTTGAGTTGACAGGTTGAAAATGTATGAGGTTGAGTTGACGAGATGATTTTGCGTTAAGTTGAGTTGATAGAATTATTGAATAGCAGTCTTCTGGTTTAGACTAACCAACATTACCCTAAAACGAAATTATGATAATTATCCAGAAATGAGGTGAAGAATATGCCATCCAATCCGGTAGTACATTATATCCCACCTAAACTCCCGTTACGGGAAAAGCGTGTTGGGATTTATTGCCGTGTCAGCACAAATGGTATGGAGCAATTACAAAGTCTAACCGCACAGATTTCTCACCTTACCAGAATTGTGTCCACTGTTCCACAGTGGTTATTAGTTGATGCGTATATTGATATTGCCTCAAGCAAAACAGGTTCTTCAAGGAAAGAATTTAATCGATTATTGGAAGACTGCAAATCCAAGGAGATTGATATTGTTATCACGAAGAACATAAGCAGATTTGGCAGAGATACAGTCGAAGTACTGGATGCCTTCAATCAGTTAAAAGTTCTTGGCATTCGTGTGATTTTTGAACAAGAAGACCTGGATACGAATAATACAGATGCCGATTTGATGGTTTCAATTATTGAATCAATTGCACAGGCTGAAAATGAATCAAGAAGTAAAAATATTCGAATGGGTATTAAATATCGTGCTGCGTCAGGTGCATCAAAAATGTATGACAGAAAGTGTTATGGCTATAAACACGATGAAGAAGGAAAATTGATCATTGACGAAAAAACATCCAAAAATGTAAAGTTGATCTTTGAACTATATCTTGGTGGACAAAGCGTTTTAGGAATCGTTAAGGAACTCGAAAAGAGAAAAATACTCTCGCCTACAGGAAAAGAAAAATGGTGTAAAAGAACCATAGACGTGATGCTAAGCAATGAAAAATATACTGGTGATGTTAAGCTGATGAAATCTGGAAACAGTGATGTTCAATATTTGTCAGAGGACAATAATCCTGCGATTATTTCTAAAGAAGTCTTTGTGAAAAAAGGCGGAGGAGTAATGTGGTGACGGATGATGAGGGTAAAAAGAGAAAAGAAAAGAAGTATAGTTCGAAAGGAAAATAATTATTTTTTGGTGTAGCTTGTAAGCATTAGATAAATATTATGTAATATTGAAATTTGAAAGGGTGTTTTTATGGATAACGAAAATTTAAACTTAAAAAGATGCCTTGTTCTCCAGTCATTTGCACCGCTTTTTTTATTATTATTTATAAAACATATAGACTTGTCTTTATATTGTAAATTGATTTATAGCTTTTTTGAACTTTTGATTAATAACGGCATTAAGTCATTTAGTGTTGCGATAAATCATACTTCTTTTGGAAGCTTTATCATTACGATTATCGGTAGTATTTGGTTATTGTTTACAGTTGCAATTGCATTAGGATTTAATGGCATTCAAAAAGCTGGGTTTAAATCTGCTGGGGAACAAATTATAATTGAGGATTCTCACAATGATAGCGGGGCTACTTTTTTAATGACATATGTTTTACCACTTTTAACAGATGACGTGGATTCTATAAGGGAATTGATTGTATTTTTAATGATACTTATAATGGTTATTTTTTTATTAACGCAATCAAATAGTTTTTACCAAAATCCTGTACTTTCTGCGTTGAAATATAAAACATTTTCATTTAAGTTTTTAAATCCATCAAATGACATCGTATATCCTGAAAGAACATATATAGGGATTACATATAAAACATCGATAGCAGAAGAAGCTGTGATAAAGCGCAAATATATCTCGGATGGAGTTTTTGTTATTTATAACGACTAGAAAATGAAATTCAAAGGAGAATTAAATATGACAGAAATTAAATTAAATGAAGAAAAAATCAGAATAAAAATCCGGGAATATTGTGATAGTTCAACATATTGTGGATTAGAGGCATTTGTTGTTAAAAAAGATTCTCCTAAATTAAGAAGAATCGTGTTTTCTGAAGAAGTAAACAGCCAAGGGAAAAACTTAAGGACGATGCTTAAAGAAATGTTTTTAGAAATTCTTGAGGAGAATTTTTTAGCACATGAATGTGAATATGCTGATGGACATACGTTAGCGGATAATCAGCACAAATATTTAATTTTTGAGCAAGGAGATAATTTCCAGCCTTTTTCGTATTTATGTGATTCAAATGAAATTCATAAATTTGAAAATGATGATTTACAAGATAGCACAGGACTAATTTTTTGCCTTAGAAAAGGAACGGAAGAAATTTGGCTATATCAACATCTTTGGAGTATTATGGTGCCAAATAAAAAGAAGACAAGTCTAATGTCCAGGCTTATGCGATTTGAAAATCAAATTGTGTTTGCTGAACAATGTGAAAGTTTACTTACAATAGCAAGGAAAATTGATATTATAATAATGGATAATCATCTAATTACTAATAATATTTCACTACTTCAAAAGTATTTTGGTTTTCAAGATTATATTTATCAATCTGCACAAAGGACAATTCAATGTATTGTACAAAAGAATATTATTGAAAACACAGAGAAATTGAATGACTATATTGGTAGAGGAAAATCAAAATATGCAAAAAAAATGATGCGTATTGGCTCTTCAAAAGTTTTAGATTTAACACAGGAGCAATTAATGAATAAAGTTAATACATTACCACGTTGGAAAGGTAAATTTAGTTTTAATCAGGATACGCATCAAATTGTGTTGAATACTTATAAAGAAGTAGAAAGTTTAATTGATTTGTTTGATGAAAGATATACCCGCTCAGATGTAACTGATACTGAATATGATACAGATGTGAAAACAGTGGCTCAACCAACAGAATAGAGTTTTGATAAGTAAAAAAGAACAATATGGCAACTGGTTTTATTGGCTGGTATTAAAAAATGTTAATGCGACAAATAATCGTATAATATTACAAAACAGCCTAATCATAAAACCACCTAATAGAGTTGATAAAATTGTAGATAAACATATATAAAACCGAGAAATTTTAATGCTTGTGGCTATATTTACATATAGCCTAAGTATCTCATGTTGAGACGGTATGTTTGCTGTCAAAGGTACAGAAGTAAATAGTGAAAAATGGCTTGAAATAAAGCATTTCCGGGCATTCTGACAACCTTCTGCGGGTTGCCTGGATACCCGATTTTTTGTTTTGTGGGAACTTATCAACTGCCGAAAACAGGGTGCGAGTTGACAGAAAAAATATGGCTGTTTGCGAGTTGACGGAATTACTATCGCAGAAGCGAGTTGATGAAAATACTATCAACATTAAGTGGACTTCACTTCTCATCTGAGTTACAATGAAAGTCCCTAAAGGCAGAACCTTCCATCTTCCCATATCTGCCAATCATCATTTTCTTATCATTTTCTTGTCCGAACGCAGCCGCAGCGGTTTGGATCCCGTGCCGTCTCTGCACACTTACCAAAGATAAAAAGATGTTACTTGTAAACCGTATAAGAGAAAGGAGATTTTGTTGTTCACGAAAAAAGAAGAAAGAATGATGCATGACCCTTATTTTGAGGTCATTAGAGAAACAGACAATTTTGTAGAAGTGCAGTCGGTCTGCACAGGTCATTACTGGAACGTATTCAAAAACACCTTTGAAGCTGGCAATAAGATAACTTTATACCACAAGCACAACCGCAAGGATAAATGGTACCACGAACACCGTTCCTGCAGAACAGTTAGCGATGCAGTTGATCAGATACGTTAGCACGATGCATATGTTCTCGAGCAGGAGAAGAATGCAAAAGAACGAGAGGACATGCTGGCTAATATCCGCAGTCTCAAGGTATATTCCAAGCAAGGAAACAATTCTCAAGTCATGCCGCAGATCATGCTACAAGGCGAATGGCTTCATAATTGTGGTTTCAATCCTGGGGACGAGATACAGGTGGAGTGCCATAACGGTAAGCTTGTGATTACAAACGGATAGAAAAGTGACCAGACTTCTGCGTAAGAGGTCTGGTTTTATTGTATTTGCACAAAAATGTTTTTTCTTATACATCGGAATTCTAACCCCTGTGGATAGAAAAAGTTTGCGAACGCAGAGAAAACGTATTTACAGGGGCTAAGTTTTATGGTATACTGTTATTTGTGTAGGATTATGGTTGTTTAAGCAGGAGGTGATCCGACATGAGAATATCCTACGATAAACTGTGGAAGTTACTCATCGATAAGAAGATGAAGAAATATCAGCTAAGAGAGCAAGCTCATATTAGCAATAATTCGATGGCAAAAATGAGTAAGGGGGATCCTGTTAGTATGGAGATTCTTATGAAGGTTTGTTCAACACTTGGGTGTGACATAGGTGATATTTGTTCCTTTGAAAGTGAAGAAGGTGACAATTGAGTGCCGAAATCTAAAGAACAAATCTCGTATAACATGCGGCAGGTTAAAAATAAGGATTCAAAAATCGAACTGTTGTTAAGAAAAGAATTATGGTCTCGAGGGCTTCGATATCGCAAGAATGTCAAGAAAGTATTTGGTCACCCTGATATTGCTTTTATTGGTAAGAAAATAGCTGTCTTTTGTGATAGTGAGTTTTGGCACGGCTACGATTGGGAAAATCGTAAAGCGGACATTAAAAGTAATCAGGATTTTTGGATAACCAAGATAGAGCGAAATATGCAAAGGGATATTGAGGTTACGGAGACTCTTCAGAACGATGGATGGATAGTACTTCGATTCTGGGGGAAAGAAATTCAAAAGCAGACTGAGAAGTGTGCTGATATTATTCAGAAGGCGGTAGAAGAAAGATGAAGAAAATGAGATCTATTGACTTATTTGCAGGAATTGGCGGTATAAGAATGGGATTCGACCGTGCCTTTGAACAGGACATTGAAACGGTTTTTGTAAGTGAGTGGGACGAGTTCGCACAGAAAACCTATAAGGCTAATTTCCATGACAATTTTGGTATTGCTGGAGATATCACTAAGGTAGAAGAAGCCAGCGTGCCAAACTTTGATATATGCCTTGCTGGATTTCCGTGTCAGGCATTTTCTTTGGCCGGAAAACATGGTGGGTTTGAAGATGACTATCACGGCAGATGCCGAGGAACCTTATTCTTGGATGTTGCAAGAATATGCGAATACCACAGGCCGCCTGTTATTTTCTGTGAAAATGTAAAAGGCTTACAGATGCACGACAAGGGGCGCACATACAAAATCATAAAAGAAACCTTCCAAAACCTGGGAAAGAATACCTGGGATGATGTTGAAGAAAATCTTAGAGGCTACGATGTATATGAGCAGGTTCTTAATAGTAAGGACTTTGGGGTGCCTCAGAACAGGGAGCGTATTTACATTGTGTGCTTTAGAAAAGACTTAGGTGTAAACGAGTTTACTTTCCCGACGGGATCAGGAAAGAAAGTTTGTATCGAGGATATCCTGGATAGAGCACCTATCGATCCTAAGTACTATTTATCGGATGTATATATGCAGACGCTCATCAATCACAGGGCTAGACATGAAGCAAAAGGAAACGGCTTTGGTTATGAGATTCGCCCACTTGACGGAATTGCAGGTACTATCGTATGCGGTGGAATGGGAAGAGAAAGAAATCTGATTGTTGACCACAGAGAACATAGTATGGTTCCTACTACCCATATTAAAGGAAGTATTAACAAGGATGATATTCGAAAAATGACACCGAGAGAATGGGCTAGATTGCAGGGATTCCCAGATTCTTTCGAGATGCCTTTGGCTGATACCCATCTGTATAAGCAGTTTGGAAACAGCGTTACCGTTAGTGTAATCGAGGCTATTGCCAATAATATAAAAGAAGTTTTGAAAGAAAAATTGGGATAATATAAAACCAGAGAAGCAGATTCGGTTTGAACTTACTTCTCTGGTTTATTTTTATTTATTGTAAATATAACCACCCATTGGATATTCCGCATTCGGACGAACCCAGGATATATCCATTCCTTCATTGGCACGAACCATACGTAATGTACGCTCCCAGTCACGAACATTTGCTATGCTCTGTAATTTAAGCGGTTCGATTACAACATTAGGGTAGAGTTCAAAATAGGCGGCCAGGCGTTTACCAGCACTGGACATTTTCATGATTTCTTTGACTTCCTCTGCCTTTGGATCAGAGAAGAACGCCTGCTTACCGCCGTTACAATCACTGCATAAAGTCCAAAGATTGTCAATGGTAGTATCACCGCCAAGCTCGACAGGAATCTTGTGATCGATAACAAGCTTAACGTTAGGAGTGTTGTATATATTAGCACCACAACGCTGACAGGTGCTGTTATCTCTTTGGAGAACAGCATATTTGAGCTTATTGTCAATGGCTTTACGAATCTGCGGTGTATGAACAGGTGTGTCTGAAGTAAGAATATAACCTGTCCTGGTTGCTACAATGTCGAGACCTGTTTCTTGACGTAATGTACGTAAAGCTCGTTGCCAATCTTGAATGCCTCCGGCAACATCACGCAGAGTTTCTCTAGGAACATCTTCCCCAACGTGGTCGAGTAAGTAATCTTTCATTTTATCTTTTGCACTAGCCATATTTATTCCTCCGTTATATAGATATAGCAATCACTGGTCCGGTTTTGCTTTTTGTTCTTAGGGCGATACTGAATGTTCATATCGTGATGCGGTTTCAAATACCTCACTTGTCTTGTCCATTCACGTGTTTTAGCTACTACCGCAAGTCGGTCTACAGGAATTTCTTGATTTGGGTGCGCCTCGAAATAAACCTTCAGGCGATTTTCGGTATTGGTTTGTTTTGAGACCTCTTTCATAACAGAAGCATCTTCTCCAGATACCCAAGCTTGCTTTCCTTCATTGCATTCTCTGCACAAAGCTTGAAGATTCTCTAAAGATGTTTCACCTCCCCATTCAACGGGAACAACGTGATCTGGACTAAGTGTTACACCGTCTTTTGCAGGTGTTCTTCCGCAAGCCTGGCAAGTATAGTTATCCCTTTCAAAAACAAGATATCTCAATTTTTTGCTGATGCTTCCTCTTTTTGCTACTACAGGTTTTCTTTCAGCTGATTTGAGTTTGTACCATTTTCCAGGACAGTTTTCGATGTCATATCCTTCCTGTTGAATCATGTTTCTGACTACGCGATCCCAATGGTGAAGACCATGTGCATGGCATAACTCGTTTATCTCATCAAGAGGGATCTCTCGTCCGACATTGGAGTCGAAGAGCTTTCTTAATACAGAGCTTCCACTTTCTTTTTTTGCCATAAATTCATCACCTCATTCTGTTCATCATCATATCGTAGTGCTGTCCCTGACCCATGTTGCGGAAGATCTTCTCAAAAATCTTACGGCAACTATCAGTATCCACACTTGTGTGAATGAAGTTCAGACCGTCCGAAATGCGGTCGTTGCTTGTACACAGATACTGGAGCAGAGATGCTGCCATATGAAGTTCGGAGCAATCTTCGGTTCCGTCGGGCAACTTAGTAACAAACTTGTTTCGGTTCTTCTTCAGAATCTCATCCTTTATGCTGACACCACTGTATCCGCATAACTGTAAGAAGTAGTAGTCCAGAATCTGACGGATAACATTAACCAGCGTATTTGGAGAAGAAACCTCTCTGTAGGTATCCCAAAGTGCTGCATAAGAGTTCTGCACCGGATTTCTGTTTTCGACTAAGGATGGCATCTCTCGATTGTTCTGGAAGCAAGGCAATACATCAGACTGATTCTCCATCTTAACTACTTCGAAGAAAGAAACATACTGATAATGCTGTGCCTGGTTGTAGGTAACTTCCTGGTGGAAGAATGCATTATGGGTAAGGATGAAAAGTTGTTTGATAAAATCCTTCGATCCTTCTTTTGTGGAGTAGTCCGGATTGCAGATGGCAATCATATCTCTGACGAGAGCACCAACGACAAAAAGCGTTGAGCTATCCATACTGGAAACCGGGTCATCAATTACTACAACTTTATCCTTAACAGCTGCTTCTGCATTATCGCTTCCTAAAACAAGCTGATGGAAATAAAGGAAAGCGATGAAGTTTCTCTCCCCCTCACTAAGGTTCTCAGCCACCTGACCCGTTTCGGTTCGGATTACTTCATAAACATTCGGCGTGTCCTTCTTTTCACGGATATGGAATCCCTGAAAGCCGGTATCCTTAAGAAGCGTGTTGATACCTTCAACAGCAGCAGCAGTATTAACTACCTGTTTACGAAGAGCACGGATTGTACTTCTGTGTTTTTTTACATCGGCATCGGCGTTGTTCTTATCCGTAGTCAGACGATCTATTTCCTTCTGTAATGCACTACGGCTGTCACGGTAGTCCTTTATATCGCTTTCAAGTACAGCGGCAAGATGGCTGATAACATCCTTCTTGCATTGAGGCTGTTTCTTTGTCCGATTACTTACAATGGTATTGTTTTCACGGATGAGTACATTCATATCTTCCGCAAGCTGATTAAGCTGTGCGATAAGATCGCTTACGTCTTCCAATACAACTACGGTATCCGGTGCATTCAGCTTTTCATCGAACCTCTGCACATTCAGCTGCATTCTTGCTTTGAAAGCTTCAAAGACTGTAGAGAAGGCTTTTAACTGTTCTGAAATCTTCGGGTAGGCATTTTTGAGGTTTGCAGCATATCCGCTCCAGATAGCATTTGCGGCTTGACCATATTCAGCTTTGAATTTTCTGAGAGCGGCAAGGTCAGCTTCATATTCAGCATCGAAGCAACGAGCCAGCTCTTCCTCGAAATCTTCTGGCAGTTCACGCTGGCAATACGGACATTTACCGTTTGCTGATTCGTGGTAAGCTTCATGGCCCTGGCGAACCCAGTTTGCAGAGTTCATTGCCTTCATAAACGTTGAAAAAGCACTGTCACCGCTGCTCATTATCTTTTTTCCTAACAGATCGGATGTTGGAAGAGTAGATGCGTCACCGATAAACAATTCTGGGTAGGTTGTTGCATCGGAACTGAACGCCGCTTCGCAAGTTGAGATCAGCTTTGTTTCATCAAAGAGCTGCGGTGCTTTTTCTGAAAGCAGAGCCTTTGCTAAACCTTCTTTGGTTTTCTTGCCGGCAAGTGCTGCATCAACTGCTTTTCGGAAGTCTTTGGTTTTCTCCCAGCAGATGTTCTGAAACGTATCGTATTGTTTGCTAACAAGACTTTCCTGGGTACCAAGATCGGTAGAAGCTTTTGTGAAGGCTTTTTGTGCATCACCGAGAAGGCCGGTGGTTTCATCTATTTTCTGCTGTACTTCGGCATTCTGCTCACTGATAGTAAAAACTCCGGGTAGCCCGCCGTAGCTCGCAATGTTTCTTTTAATGAAGTCTTCGTTGTAAACGAGAAGGTTGAAGTCATCGGCTGTTCTTCCGGCTTCCCATTCTAAGCCGACCTTTCCTTTGATGGATCTTGAGATAGTCGATTTTCCACAACCGTTGTTACCGAAGAGGAAGTTTATATATGTGGGAGTAAATCCCTTATTGTGAAAGGTAGCATCATTCAATGTTATCTTGGTAATAGCAGATGTTAACTTTGGTGCCATTAAATATCCTCCGACATTTATTCCGTGATGCGGCCGTTACGCACCCATTCGTCCACTTCACTAATTTTGAATTTATATCTTTTTCCGGCACGATAAACAGGGATCTTGCCGTCTTTAATCCAGGTGCGGACGGTGTCCTTGCTGACACTGAGATGGTCTGCGATGTCTTCAAGGTTCACCCATTTTTCAATATTCATTTCGTTGTTGTCCATGTATTCCTCCATGTACTTGTCCTGTTTACAGAGTAGGTGCAAAAAGGCTGATGCCTTTCAGTTTCATTTCTTCTATCAAATTTATATGCTTAATAGACCAATGCGTCTTGTCCAGTTCGTTTAGCTTGCAACTTCCTTTAATATCCAGTTCATCAAGCATTCCGTTCAAAAGCTCCTGAGGTATGTTACACATCGGGATGAGCTGATAATATATTTTGACTTTACGGTTTTCCAGTAAACGTATGTCCTGGATGAAACCGTAATAAGCAAGCTGTGGACCTTGTGGCGGAATCTCTGGCTGACAATACCGATAGTTTTCGGCTGCGAAAATTGTAGGGTATGTTTTGATTTCGACCATGGCTTCTTCTGTAAGCGGAGCCAGACGATTGTGAATAGCTTCGCTTGTTCCATAATTCTTTGTGAGCACTCGGTCAAGATCAAGCATTACATATGGGTTTCTGTATAATTCCCCAGCGATAACTATTAGATTGAAGTATTCGGTGTTAGCCACGAACGGCTGCTGATATTGAGGTACATTCCCATAACCGTAATTGCCTTGCATAGGCATATAAATCTGATAGTTGTTCTGCTCAACTTTCTGAGCGACACCGATGTTTGTACCAGAACCGTCCTGTGTAAGATTGAAAGTGTTGTTGACAGACGTAACCTCTTCATTCGGGACAATCTGAGCATTCGGTACAGCAATCTTTGTTTCATCACTCACTTAAGCTTCACCACCTTACCGTCTCGTATTTCAATCTTCTCGGCATAACCGATGTTAATTCCATTACCGGTCTGGCTGATGTTAAAGAAATTCTGAATGTTCTGCGTTGGAGTAGGAGTAGCAACACTTGGCTGTACCACTTCGGCTTCAATGACTTTCGGCTCAGGAATATCGTTTGTATCGTCCGCCTCTTCATAAGCATCCACAGCATCATCTGCTTCTTCGCAGGTGGTGCTTATTTTTATTTCGTGATCGTATGAGTCACAAATATCACTTTTGAATATGTGGCGATCACCTTTTTCGGATGGAAGACTGTGCCATGACTGGATTGTAGGTGCTCCGGTTTTATTGTCAGAATGATGAACCAGAATAAAGTGCCATACGCCTAGAAGAAATGCGGAAAGATTAATGTCTGTCAATGCACATAGATGAGACTTGGAGATTGGCTTACCATTGGGTAATGCGTAGAACTCATAATTGGGAAGAATGGTTTCATCTTGTTTTATCAGATTAAGCAATCCATATACCAATTCTTTGTTCTTGGCTTCCTTTTCAATGGTAAGGAACGTTTCTATCAGTTTCTGCATTTTTAGCAGTTCGTGGTAGTAATCTGTTTTCACACTAGTGTCGAATGAGTTAATTAATGCACGATCATCAAAAGGTAAGCAGTCTGCTGACGCTATGTCACACTTTTTATATCGAGATGTGTTGGTCTCTAAAGAAGAACCCGCAAGAACCTGGTACTTGGGATCAAACATCATTATCAATGCAGTCATCAATGCTGTGTTGTTGCAACCATCGCTGCCATATATTCTTAAGTCCTTTTTACTGCTGCTTTTTCGTTTAGAGCGGAGCAGTAAGACGAAAAATGTACCTCCGCAAAGGTACGGAATCTGTTCTTTTATCATCAATTTGCCTCCTGCAAACCCTGTGATTGAAATTATAAAGTCTATAAACCATATAAACCCGGTAAAGCATTTTCGCTAAACCAGCTAAACATCAGGTTTGTCCTCAGAGAGTAATTCTCTGGGGACTTTTTTATCGGAACGGGTAAACCCACTAATTCCTATTAAAACCTACTAATCATTATAGCAGAAAAGTGTGAAAAACACAATCCGAGCAGATTTCCGGACTGTGAATAATTGATGAACGGGATGCCCTCAGAGCTGAACTCTCTACCAACTAAACGAAAGGTAGGGATTCCAAATGAGGAAATTCAAAACAGCGGAAGACAACCGTACAAATTACATTTACTACACTGCAGAGGGAAAGAAAATCGTTATCCAGCCTGGCATGACCGATGCGGATGGCAATGCAGTAACCGAAGAGATGATCACCATTCTTCATGGTATGGACGATGACGAAGTCGATGCAGACCGCAGAGAAGAGTACAAATGTCCGGTTCATTATCAGGCATATTTCGATGGCGAAGGTGAAGATGCGGAAGACCGCAACCCTTATCTCACAGATGAAGGCTCCGACCCTATGGAGCAGATGATTGCTTCCATTGATGCACAGGCACATGAGGACAGACTGGACAAGCTGAAGACAGCTCTTGCTGCTCTGACCGACCTGCAGAAAGCCACTATTTATAAGAAGTTCTACCAGAACATGTCAAACACTGACATTGCAGCTGAAGAAGGTGTATCCGAAGCAGCTATCCGTAACCGTCTCAAGAAGATCTATGCGAACCTCGCAAAGAAGATTTGAAAAAAATCTTGGAAGTGGGGGTTCGATTCCCCCGCTTCTTTCGCATATGGACAGAGGAAGAGACAAAAACAAAGCTTCCTCGGAAAGGAGCAGATGCAATGAAACACACAGTTTGTATCAACATTGCAAAACCGGGCGGCAGACCGATGCCGGTAGTAAAGAGCAGAACGGTTCAGATCAGAAAGAAACTTCTGGACTTCCTCTTTGGTAAGGAAATGAGCGTTCTTGTCCTTTCACCTGGAGATACGGTTCAGACCGTTGAAATCCGAGAACTGAAGGAAGGAGGTAAGGAACGTGGATAACAAGAAGTACAACTTATTCCTTGATGCCGTAAGGATCATGAGATCCCTGGCAGATGTCTTTGAAGCCATCGCATTCACTTACAGAGATGCGACCGTAATCGAAGCAGATGCCAAGGTCATTGATGCACAGGAAGTAAAGGATCTCCCAGCTGAGAAGAAAGTAACCCTGGAAGATGTCCGTGCGGTTCTGGGGCAGAAAAGCCAGGCTGGTATGACTGCCGAGGTGAGAGAACTCATCACAAAATACGGCGGCACCAGACTGTCAGATATCGACCCGGCACAGTATAAGGCACTTCTTGCAGAAGCGGAGGTGTTGGGAAATGAGTAAACACGCTTTCCTTTCTCCTTCCGGTTCACACCGTTGGCTGAATTGTACACCGAGTGCGATGCTCGAATCCGAGTTCCCGGGCGGCAGCAGTTCAGCCGCCGAAGAAGGTACCGCAGCCCACGCATTTTGCGAACACAAGTTAAAGAAGGCACTCCGCAGAAGAAGCAAAAGACCTGTCTCCGATTACGACAGTGATGAGATGCAGGAGTACACCGATAGTTATGTGGATTATGTGCTGGAGCAGCTTGAAGTCGCAAAGCAGACCTGCAAAGACCCGATGGTTCTGATTGAGCAGAAAGTAGACTTTTCGGAATATGTCCCGGACGGCTACGGTACGGCAGATTGCATCATCGTGTCGGATGATACCATGCAGATTATTGATTTTAAGTACGGGCTGGGAGTTCTGGTGGATGCCGAACAGAATACGCAGCTGATGTGTTATTCCATCGGTGCACTGAACCTCTTTGACAGCCTGTATGACATCAAGGGAGTCACGATGCACATCTTTCAGCCTCGCAGGGAGAATGTTCAGAGTTGGACTATCCCGGTAGATGAACTGAAAGCATGGGCAGAGAACGAACTGAAGCCGAAGGCACAGATGGCATTAAACGGCGAGGGTGAATATCACCCCGGCGAATGGTGTCAGTTCTGTAAGGCAGCAGTACGCTGCCGAGCAAGGGCAGAAGAAAAACTCCGTCTTGCAGAGCAGGAGTTCAAAATGCCGCCGCTTCTTACAGATGCTGAAATCGAAGAAGTGCTGACCATCCTTCCTGACCTTACCAAGTGGGCAGACGGCATCCTGGCTTATGCCACCGATGCAGCAGTCAACCACGGCAAGGAGTGGAACGGCTTCAAGGTTGTCGAAGGTAGATCCGTCCGCAAGTACAAGGATGAAGAACTGGTCGCACAGGCAGCCAAAGACCACGGTTATACCGACATCTACCGTCAGAGTCTTATCACCATGACGGAGATGCAGAAACTGATGGGCAAGAAACAATTTGACCAGATCCTGGGTGACCTCATTGTGAAGCCCCAAGGTAAGCCGACCTTAGTCCCGGTAACGGACAAGAGGCAGGCAATGAACGTATCAGACGCAAAAAACGAATTTGATGAAATTATGGAGGATTAACATTATGGCAAACGCAAACAGAACTAAGGTTATCACTGGCAAGAACACTCGTCTTTCCTACTTCCACGGTTGGGAACCTGTCAGCATCAATGGCGGTACTGAAAAATACTCTGTGTCCGTGTTGATTCCTAAGGACGATACCGAAACTATCAACGCTATCAACGCCGCTGTGGATGCAGCAATTGAGGAAGGCATTGCCAAGTTCGGCGGCAAGAAGCCTAACAAGGCTGCAATTAAGCTGCCTTTGAGAGACGGCGACATTGAGAGGGACGATGAAGCCTACAAGGGTCATTACTTTGTAAACGCCAACAGCACAACTGCTCCTCAGATTGTGGACAAGGCTGTTAAGCCTATCCTCGACCGTGATCAGGTGTACTCCGGCTGTTATGCAAGGGTATCTCTGAACTTCTACGCATTTAATAGTAACGGCAACCGTGGCGTAGCCTGCGGCCTTGGCAACATCCAGAAAATTCGTGATGGTGAGTATCTCGGTGGTCGTACTTCCGCTATCGATGATTTCTCCACTGTTGAGGATGATGATTTTCTCGCCTAAGTGTAATACCTGGCAGGCGGTGTGAAATATCACTGTCTGTCACAAACGAAATCTACAAAATAATGAGGTAAAACGATATGAACGGATTATACGAATTTATGAAACAGGTCGATGTGATTGTCATTTTCTTCCTGATTTACAGCCTCGTCATCAACGGAATTGTATGGGCTGTGATGAAAGTTATCTACTTTGTGGTAAAGAAAGCAAAAGACTTTATTACAAAACACAAGGAGAAAAAGGCTGAACAGAATAATGATGGTGTGACTGGGTAAACATAACGGGCGGCGGAGGATATATTCTGCCGCCTTTGTCATAGGAAGGAAAATGCTATGGATAAAGAAGAATGGAAAGATATACAGGGGTACAATGGTAAGTATCAAGCAAGTACCCTTGGTCGAATTAGAAGTACGAATTTTCAAGTAAGAGGAATATGTCATCATACAGGCAAGGAGTTCTATCGGACAATAAAAGGAAAAATACTAAGTCCTGGGCAATATTGTAAGAGCGGTCATGTTTCGGTTGTTCTTGGGCGTGGTGCCCAAGGGATTCCCGTTCACCAATTGGTGGCACACACCTTTTTAGGAGAATGTCCGGAAGGAAAAGAGATTCTACATAATAATGGAAATCCCAAAGATAATAGGGTTGAGAATTTACGTTATGGAACAAGAACAGAAAACATTCTGGATGTCTATAATGAAGGCGGGCGCTGGCGAAAACTGTCCATAGATGACGTATATGATATTCGTTTCAGGTTTTTATGCGGATACCGAGGCCGTGAAATAGCACAGTTATACAGAGTGTCGGAAACAACGATCAGCAGAATAAAAATGGGGAGGGAATTTGGATGGCTCGAATAAAAACATTATCTTTGGATTTAGAAACTTTCTCCTCGGTCAATCTGCAGAAAGCCGGAGTTTATAAATATGCCGAGAGTCCTGATTTCGACATCCTGCTGTTCGGTTACAGTGTGGATGGCGGAGCAGTTCATGTAATAGATCTTGCCTGCGGCGAAAAGATTCCTGCGGAGATTGTGGATGCCTTGTCGGATGAATCGGTTATCAAGTGGGCATTCAACGCACAGTTTGAGCGCGTGTGCCTGTCGAATTATCTTGATACCTGGCTTTCCCCTGACAGCTGGCACTGCACGATGGTGTGGTCGGCAACACTTGGCCTGCCTTTGTCCCTGGAAGGAGTAGGTGCAGTTCTGGGACTGGAGAAGCAGAAACTGACCGAGGGGAAAAATCTCATCAAATACTTCTGTGTTCCCTGCGCACCTACCAAGACCAATGGCGGCAGAACCAGAAATCTTCCGCAGCACGATATGGAAAAGTGGGAGCAGTTCAAGGCATATAACCTGCGTGATGTGGAAAGCGAGATGAGCATCCAGAAGAAGCTGTCCCGTTTCCCTGTTCCCCATTTCATCTGGGATGAATACCATCTCGACCAGGAAATCAATGACCGTGGCATCGGACTGGATATGACGCTTGTGGAGCAGGCTATTGCCATCGACAGCATCAGCCGCAAAAATCTCACACAGCAGATTCAAAATCTGACCGACCTTGACAATCCCAACTCCGTAGCACAGATGAAAGGGTGGCTTTCGGATAACGGACTGGAAATGGATACTCTCGGCAAGAAGGCTGTGGCAGAAACACTCAAGACTGCACCAAAGCATCTGGCGGATGTTCTTTCCCTCCGTCAGCAGCTTGCAAAGAGCAGTGTGAAGAAATACGCCGCTATGCAGACAGCGGTTTGCAAGGATTCCAGGGCAAGAGGAATGTTCCAGTATTACGGTGCCAACCGAACCGGACGATTTGCCGGACGCATCATCCAGCTGCAGAATCTTCCGCAAAATCATATGTCTGACCTTGCAGATGCCAGGGCACTTGTCCGAAGCGGAAACTACGATGCCCTGGAACTTCTGTATGACGATATCCCGGATACGCTTTCACAGCTGATCCGTACAGCATTCGTTCCCCAGGATGGCAGGAAATTTATCGTGGCAGACTTTTCTGCAATCGAAGCGAGAGTCCTCGCCTGGCTTGCAGGTGAGAAATGGAGAATGCAGGTATTCGCCGATGGCAAGGACATTTACTGCAGTTCGGCATCGCAGATGTTTGGTGTTCCGGTAGAAAAGCATGGCATCAACGGTCATCTCCGCCAGAAGGGTAAGATTGCGGAACTGGCCCTCGGTTACGGCGGTTCGGTCGGTGCGCTCAAGAGTATGGGTGCTTTGGAGATGGGACTTACCGAAGAGGAACTTCAGCCGCTGGTGAACGCATGGAGAAATGCAAATCCGATGATTACGGCTCTGTGGTGGGATATCGACAGAGCGGTGAAGACTACAGTGCGAGAACATATTCCGACTGAGGTGGCAGGACTGAAGTTTACCTATGAGAGTGGATTCCTTTTTATGAAACTTCCTTCCGGCAGACGGCTTGCCTATGTGAAGCCACGCATGGGTATCAATCAGTTCGGCAGTGAGTCAGTGACCTATGAAGGCGTGGGTGCTACAAAAAAGTGGGAGCGTCTTGAAAGCTATGGTCCGAAGTTTTGTGAGAATGCTATCCAGGCGATTGCGAGAGATATCCTGTTGTATGCTATGCAGACCCTTCGCAACTGCAGTATCGTTGCGCATGTCCATGACGAACTGATCATCGAAGCGGACAGGCGCATGAGCCTCAGTGCAGTCTGTGAGCAGATGGGCAGAACACCGCCCTGGGCGAAAGGACTGCTTCTTCGTGCTGACGGATACGAATGTGATTTTTATAAAAAAGACTGATTTAGGGGGTTCGATTCATTCGGATTCTTCGCATATAGGCAGAAGGAATTGTCCTTCTGTCTATTTCATTTTTTAGGAGGATTCGCTATGGACGAATTAATCAGAATCAATTATGACAGTGAGCGCCCTACTGTGAACGGACGCGACTTGCACGATGCACTTGGCATCAACACCAAGTATGCAGACTGGTTTCCAAGAATGTGTGAATACGGATTTTCGGAAGGACAGGACTATTGCTCAATTTTGAGAAATAGGTCTGACGGACTTCCGGGGAAAGGATTGACCGACCATTTGCTTACCATCGACATGGCAAAGCAGCTATGCATGATTCAGCGTACCGATATCGGCAGAAAGTTCCGTCAGTACTTCATTCAGGTGGAAGAGGCATGGAACTCCCCGGAGGCCATTATGGCAAGGGCACTGCAGTTTGCCAATCAGCAGCTGGCACTTTTATCGCAGCAGAACCTGGCGCTTACAGAAACCGTGGCTATTCAGAATCAGCAGATTACGGAGATGAAACCGAAGGTCAGCTACTACGATGTGGTGCTGAACTGCAAAGACCTTATTTCCACTTCTGCCATTGCCAAGGATTACGGCAAGTCTGCCATCTGGATGAACCGATATCTCCACGAAAAGGGTGTGCAGTTCAAGCAAGGTGACATCTGGCTTTTATATCAGCGTTATGCCCGAGAGGGCTATACCAGCACCAAGACTCATACCTATCCCGGTACGAACGGTGAAACGCATACGAAGGTGCATACCTACTGGACGCAGAAAGGCAGACTCTTCATTTACGAACTGATGAAATCAGACGGTTATATGCCTCTGATCGAAATGGAGGTGTAAGCCGTGAACATCGATAAGTTCAATTCAGAAGGTTACTATGACCCGATAAGTTATGAGGCTATGACCAATGTGGCAAAGGCGGACAAGCAGTCCGCTTTTCGCCCGCTGGTTTATATCTGTTCTCCGTTTTCCGGTGATACGGAAAGAAACAGTGAACAGGCAAGAAAGTACAGCCGTTTTGCCTATGAGCAGAATACGATTCCGGTGACACCGCACCTTTTGTATCCGCAGTTTATGGATGACGAGAACCAAAAGGAACGCGCCGATGCAATGCATTTCAACTATGTGCTGCTTGGCAAGTGCAATGAACTGTGGGTGTTCGGTGATGTGATATCCAAGGGCATGGCACATGAGATCGGTATCGCGAAAAAGAGACAGCAGACCATCAGATGGTTTGACAGAAACTGCAAGGAGGTTATTCATGATTGATTTTACCCTTTATACCGCAAACTGCTGCGGTGACAGTTCCAACTGCGTATATCCCAATAAGGCTCATATTACGGATTCGGCATCTTTCGTGGTTGCCATCAAGCGGGATCATGTATGTGCCGCATATAAGAACAACTACCGCAGCAATGACAATTTCCTTGAAACGGATGTCCTTCCGATGGACTGCGACAATGACCACTCCGATGATCCGAAAGACTGGATCTATCCCTTGGATGTGGTAATGGCATTCCCGGATGTTTCCTTACTTGTCAGCTATAGCCGCAACAACATGAAGGTGAAAAACGGCAAGGCAGCAAGACCAAAGTTCCATGTGTATTTCCCTATCCCGACCATGACGGATGGAAAAGCCTATGCGGAACTGAAGAAACGCATCCAGGAGTTCTTCCCGCATTTTGATGCGGATGCACTGGGTGAGGCTCGTTTCCTTTACGGCACCGATTCACCAGATATTGAAGTATATGACGGAGCAAGTAATGTAGCTGACTTCATTGACCACGATGAGTTCGCAGACTTTGATGCCAGTACGGAAGAAATCAGCGAAGGCAGTAGAAATAGCACTATGAGCCATATCGCAGGAAAACTCATAAAGAGATACGGTGCGACCGAAGAAGCCCATGCCCTGTTTATGAAAACAGCGGAAAAGTGCAATCCACCTCTGGCTGATTCCGAACTGGACAAGATCTGGCACTCTGCCACCAAGTTCGGCACCAAGGTATCCGGTCAGGAAGGCTATATCGATCCTAAGGTCTATAACTCCGACTGCGTGTTAAAGCCGGAGGACTTCTCCGATGTGGGTCAGGCCACGGTACTCGCAAGAGAGTACAAAGGGAAACTTCGCTTTTCTCCTGCTACCGATTACATGGTCTACAACGGCAGCTTTTGGGAAGAAACCGCACCGAAGTCCCAGGGTATCTCCCAGGAACTGACGGAGCGTCAGCTGGAAGAGGCTGAAGCAGAAATTAAGAAAGCAATGGATGAGATGAACAAGAATGGTGCAATGGAGATTCTTGTGGCAATGGGGCCAAAGAAAGCGGCGAATGCCTTCAACCGTCAGCAGGCACATTCCTTCGAGATGTATGAGAATGCACTGAATTATAAGAAGTATGCCATCAAGCGCCGTGACTCCAAATACATCGCATCTGCTTTAAAAGAGGCAAGACCGATGCTTGAGATTGAGCAAAAGTTTCTGGATGCGGATGAATTTCTGTTGAACTGTCCGTCCGGTACGATAGACCTTCGCAAGGGCACCCGCAGTTTGCGTGATCATGACCCGAAAGATTTCATTACCAAGCAGACCGCTGTTGCCCCCGGAAATGACGGAGCGGATATCTGGCAGGATGCTCTGAACACCTTCTTCCAGAACGATGTTGCCCTTATTGACTATGTCCAGAAAATCGTAGGTCTTTCCGCAGTGGGCAAGGTCTATGTGGAGGGACTTATCATTGCCTACGGTGAAGGCCGAAACGGCAAGTCTACCTTCTGGAATGTGGTGTCGAGAGTCCTTGGTACCTACAGTGGCAATATCTCTGCCGATATGCTGACGGTCGGATGCCGCAGAAATGTAAAGCCGGAACTTGCCGAGGCAAAAGGTAAAAGACTGCTCATTGCCGCCGAACTGGAGGAAGGCATGAGACTTAACACATCCAATGTAAAGCAGCTCTGCTCCACGGATGAAATCTATGCAGAGAAGAAATACAAAGATCCGTTCTCCTATGTTCCTACCCATACGCTGGTGCTTTATACCAATCACCTGCCAAAGGTCGGTGCAATTGATAAGGGTACCTGGCGAAGACTCATCGTAATTCCCTTCGGTGCAAAGATCGAGGGCAGTTCAGATATCAAGAACTATGCCGACTATCTGTTTGAAAAGGCCGGCGGTGCGATTCTCTCCTGGGTAGTCGAGGGTGCAAAGAAGGTCATTGCGGATAATTTTCATATTGCTGCGCCCAAGAAAGTTCAGGAGGCTATCGATGCCTATAAGGAAAACAATGACTGGATGAGTGCGTTTTTAAACGAACGCTGCGAGATTGATGATACCGCCGTGGTCAAGTCGGGAGAACTTTACAACGAGTACCGTTCCTTCTGCTTACAGGTGGGTGAGTATGTTCGCAGTTCCGCAGATTTCTATACCGCAGTTGAATCCTTCGGTTTTGAACGATTCAGAAACAGAAACGGCAGATTTGTCAAAGGTTTAAAGCTGAAAAACGAGTTTGAATAAGCCTTATGCCGGTATGTGTGACACCTTATGCTACCTATCTTACTAACTTTTCTATAGAGCCTAAAAAAACTGATATATAGAAAAGTATAGAAAATACCCTGCATAAGGCGGCACACATACCAATATTAAGCCGTGATGGAGGTGCGGAATATGCGTGAAAAAGAAGTTGAGCAGGCCCTTGTCCGCTCCGTCAGGAAAGCGGGTGGGCTATGCATGAAGTTTACCTGTCCGGGCATGGACGGTGTGCCGGACAGACTGGTACTTCTCCCTTTTGGGAAGTGTGCCTTTGTAGAATTAAAGGCTCCAGGTAAAAAACCGAGGCCTTTACAGATACGAAGAATGAAACAGATTACCGCTCTTGGTATTCCCTGTTATGTGATTGATGCCAAGGAGCAGATAGGAGGTGTACTTGATGCAATATCATCCCCATGATTATCAGACCTATGCGACCAATTTCATATTGGAACACCCGGTGGCGGCGGTGCTTTTAGAAATGGGACTTGGGAAAAGTGTCTGCACCCTGACTGCTATCTATGAACTGATGCTGAATCGTTTTGAAGTGGAAAGCGTTCTGGTCATTGCACCTCTTCGAGTAGCAAGAGATACATGGCCTGCGGAGATTGAAAAATGGGATCACTTAAAAGGTCTTACTTATTCGGTGGTCATCGGTACAGAGGCTGAAAGGATCGCTGTCTTAAACAGACCCGCCCACATCTACTTCATTAACAGAGAAAATGTGGACTGGCTCATTTCAAAGAGCGGTATTCCTTTTGACTTTGATATGGTGGTCATTGATGAACTTTCCTCATTCAAATCTTACTCAGCCAAACGATTCAAGAGTCTGCTGAAAGTAAGACCAAGGATAAAAAGGATGGTGGGACTTACTGGTACACCATCCAGCAACGGACTTATGGATCTGTGGGCAGAATTTCGAATCATGGATATGGGTCAAAGACTCGGTCGGTACATAACGAACTACCGAAATATGTTCTTTGTGCCGGATAAGCGTAATCAGCAGATGGTCTTTTCCTATAAGCCAAAACCGGGAGCGGAGAAACTCATCTACCAGCTGATTTCGGATATTACGATTTCCATGAAGTCGGCAGATTTTCTGAAAATGCCGGAATGTGTGATAAACGAAGTCCCTGTGGTGCTTTCTGAAAAAGAAAGAAGTATTTATGAGAAAATGCGTGATGAGATGGTCATTTCCCTGGAAGAGGAAGAAATCGATGCGGTGAATGCAGCGGCTCTTTCCGGAAAACTTCTGCAGATGGCAAACGGTGCTGTCTATACCGAGGATAAGGAAATCGTGAATATCCACGACCGCAAACTGGATGCCCTGGAGGACCTCATCGAAGGCGCAAACGGCAAACCTATTCTGATTGCTTACTGGTATAACCACGATTTGCAGAGAATCAAGGAACGGTTTAAGGTTCGTGAGATAAAGACATCTCAGGATATCAAGGATTGGAATGATAGTGAGATACCTGTTGCCGTGATACATCCTGCGAGTGCCGGACATGGACTGAACCTGCAAAGCGGTGGCAGCACTCTTGTGTGGTTTGGACTTACCTGGTCGTTGGAACTGTATCAGCAGACCAATGCCAGACTCCACCGTCAGGGACAGACGGAAACAGTGATCATCCACCATATCATTGCAAAGGACACCATCGATGAAGATGTGATGAAAGCACTCCGCAGAAAAGAGAAAACACAGTCTGACCTTATCGATGCTGTCAAAGCAAGGCTTCGGAGGTGATGCTTATGGTTGACCCTTATGAAAGCCTTGCAAATGCCATTATTACAACAGCCGCCAAGGACTATATGGCAGCGTTAAAGATACTGAAAAAATCACCCGCAAATGTAACTGCCAAAAGTACCTTGGATGAGTGTGAGCGTTTCTTTCGTTCCTCCTGGTATGCGGTACTTACAAGCGTGGATAGTGAATTCCTTATACGAAGACTGAGAGAGGAGGCTTTGAAAAAATGACCGCAAAGGAATATTTAAGACAGGCCTACCGCCTGAACGAGAGAATCGACTCCCATATCGAGGAACTGGAAAACCTGCGTGACCTTTCCACCCGCATCCAGGGAGTCAGCTACGGAGAACATATTCCTTCTCCCAACAGACCAACGGATGCTCCTTTCACAAAGGTGCTGTTTAAGATTATGGACTACCAGGAGAAAATCAATCATGAAATCGACACCCTTGTTGACCTCAAGGCAGAGATGGAAGAGGCTATCGAGAAACTGTCCAATGTGGATGAACGCCTTCTTCTTCGCTATAGATATCTGGATAACCATTCGTGGAAAGAAATCGGTGTGCTGCTAAATGCGTCTGTACGCACCGTGCATCGTATCCATTCTTCTGCACTGCAGAACTTTTCTGCCCCGGAATAAAAGTTGGCACACTTTGGCAGAGAATGGCACAGTCCTTATAGGTATAATGGTAGTATAGAAAACTGTATGATGAACGAAGCCTCAAGGGAGAAATCCCCTGGGGCTTTTGTTTTACCTGGACGGAGGTGAGGACAGTGCCGAGAAGGCCGAAACGACCATGTTCACATCCCGGCTGTTCCAACCTGACCGATGGCAGGTTCTGCGAGGAACACCGGAAGGAAGAGAATAAACGATATGAACGCTATGACCGCGACCCCGCCATCAAACGCAGGTATGGACGAGCATGGAAAAGAATCAGGGACAGCTATGCTGCAAGCCATCCGATGTGTGAGGAGTGCTTGAAGAACGGTATTTATGTACCGACCGAAGAGATCCACCACAAGCTGCCGTTATCTCAAGGCGGTACGCATGACAGAGAGAATCTCATTGCACTTTGCAAGTCCTGTCATGCAAGAATCCACGCCAAGAGCGGTGACAGATGGCACAACAGATGACCCCAGGGGCGGTAGAAATCTCTATGCATTAAGGTCCCGGGGAACGGCGCGAGGGTCACACGCGCAAAAATTGCTATTCAAAGGGCCTATAAGGAAAGGCCCCGTGAGGAGGTGAAAATCGAGTGGCAAAAGACGGAACGATGAGAGGCGGTGCAAGACCCGGTAGCGGGCCAAAACGCAAGGCTCTGACAGAGAAAATCTCTGCGGGCAAGACTGCTACCGTCATCGACCTGCCGGATGCGTCCGAACTCACGGGTGTGGATATGCCCCCTGTGAAGGACTACATGAAAGCAAAGCAGAAAAGCGGGACAGATCTGTGTGCGGAAGAAATCTTCCGGGAAACATGGAACTGGCTAAGGAAGGTCGGATGCACCGAATATGTGAATACGCTGCTGATCAATCAATATGCCATGAGCGTTGCAAGACAGATTCAATGCGAACAGGCAATTTCGGAATATGGTTTCCTGGCAAAGCACCCAACGACCGGGGCGGCTTGCCAGAGCCCGTATGTATCCATGCTTCAGCAGTTCACAAAACAGGCAAACCAGTCCTGGTATCAGATTTACCAGATTGTAAAGGAGAACTGTTCCATTGAGTATACGGGAGCAACTCCGCAGGATGATGTAATGGAGCGCTTGCTGCGCGCCCGGAAAGGACATTGACTATGATTGAAAAAGTAAATCCATTCCACCCTGACAAAGTGGCAGACAGAATCGCAGGTGCAATCGTTGACCTGGCGTATAAAACAGAAAAAGATCCGAAGATTGCCGTTGAGGTACTCATCGGACACGGTGTCTGCTATGTGATTGCAGAAACAAGTGCAGACATTTTTGCAGAACAGATAAAGAGAATCGTCCATCGCATTGCAGGACAGATGGCTGTTATTTCTGACATCAAACCCCAGGATAAACACCTGGCGGATAATCAGGCGGATGGTTTCCGCTGTGGGGATAACGGCATCTTCAAGGGTATGCCCTTGACGGATGAGGAGAAGAAACTCTCTGTAATTGCAAGGGAGATCTACAAATCCTATCCCTGTGATGGCAAGTACATCATGGATGGTGAGAGACTCATCATCTGCCAGAGCAATGCAAAGACGAAAGAACTTCGAAAGAAGTACCCGGGGGCAGACATCAATCCTATCGGTGACTGGACTGGCGGCACGGATGTTGATACCGGGGCAACTAACAGAAAGCTTGGCTCTGATATGGCACAGTCTGTCACGGGCGGCGGTTTGCATGGCAAAGACCTATCCAAGGCGGATGTATCCGTAAATATCCACGCATTTTTGAAGGCGCAGAAAACAGGCCGGCCTGTGGTGCTTTCCTGTGCCATCGGAGATGATACTGTGGATGGCATGCCTTATTCCGAAATCGTGGAAGAAGCAAGAGAGTATATCAACTCCCTGGGTGGATTTGAGAAATTTGCGGAATGGGGGTTGTTCTGATGGCAAAAACGACTACGGAGATGCAGCTTGTTCCGCTCTCCAAATTAGTACCCTATATCAATAATGCAAGAACCCACTCCCCAGAGCAGATCACAAAGCTTCGTTCCTCCCTGCGTGAGTTCGGTTTTGTAAATCCCGTTATCATCGACCGTGACTATGGCATCATTGCCGGACACGGCAGAGTGATGGCTGCCAAGGAAGAAGGCATCGAGGAAGTTCCTTGCGTGTTTGTGGATTACCTTACCGAAGCACAGAAAAAAGCCTACATCATTGCGGACAACCGATTTGCCCAGGACGCAGGTTGGGATGAGGAACTCTTGAGAATCGAGATTGAAGCCTTGCAGGGCATGGACTTTGATGTGGGACTGACAGGCTTTAACGATGATGAGATTGCTGACCTTTTCGCCGGAGATGATAAGCCTGAGGCAGAAGACGATGATTTTGATTTGTCCGCTGCCCTTGAGAAGGCATCCTTTGTACAGCGTGGGGATATCTGGACAGTCGGCAGACACCGCCTTATGTGTGGTGATGCCACATCCGCTGAAGATGTAGCCGCTCTTATGGACGGTAAGAAAGCCAACCTCATCGTAACGGACCCGCCTTACAATGTGGCCTTTGAAAGTTCCGATGGACTTTCAATTAAGAACGATAAGATGGCAAACGATAAGTTTTATGAATTTCTGCTTTCGGCATTTCAGAATATGGCGGCAAACCTGGAAAAAGGCGGTGCAGCTTATGTGTTCCATGCCGATACGGAAGGACTCAATTTCCGCAAGGCATTTGTAGATGCAGGTTTCCATCTTGCCGGATGCTGCATCTGGGTGAAAAACAGTCTGGTGCTCGGACGCTCCGATTACCAATGGCAGCATGAACCCGTCCTGTACGGTTTTCTTCAGAACGGCAAGCATTACTGGAGCAAGAACGCAGGAAGAAACCAGACTACCATCTGGAATTTTGACAAGCCCAAGAAAAACAAAAACCATCCGACTTCCAAACCCCTTGATCTCTTAGCATATCCCATTGGCAACTCCAGTCAGGAAAATGCCATCGTCATTGATACCTTTGGCGGCAGCGGTTCTACCCTGATGGCTTGTGAGCAGACCAACCGCATCTGCCACACGATGGAACTGGATGAGAAGTATGCGTCCGTTATCTTACGCAGATTCGTGGAAAACGGCGGTGACCCTGACAGCGTATATGTGATCCGAAACGGAGAAAGATTTATGTACTCCGACCTTGTAAAAGAGGTGGAGGTCAAAGATGAATAAGGACAGATTGACCCTCGGAAGCCTGTTTGACGGCTCCGGGGGTTTTCCTTTGGGCGGAGTGCTTTGCGGTATTGAGCCTGTGTTTGCATCGGAGGTCGAGCCGTTTCCGATCAGGGTGACCACAAAGCGTTTTCCCAATATGAAACACATGGGTGATGTAAGTAAGCTGGACGGAGCAAGCCTTCCTCCTGTTGATATCATCACTTTCGGAAGTCCGTGCCAGGATATGTCTGTGGCCGGTAAGAGAGCGGGTTTGGATGGCAGCCGTTCCAATCTTTTTTATGAAGCCATCCGAATCGTAAAGGAAATGAGGTGTGCAACCAATGGAAAATATCCAAGATTTATCGTCTGGGAAAATGTCCCCGGTGCCTTCTCTTCAAACAAGGGTGCAGACTTCAAAGCGGTCCTTGAGTCCGTATGCTCAGTCAAAGCCGATTCCGTTTTTATCCCTGTCCCTCCGAAAGGCAAATGGACAGGAGCAGGACACATTGATGTGGCAGATGGATTCGATATTGCCTGGCGAACAGTCGATGCTCAGTATTGGGGAGTACCCCAGAGAAGAAGACGTATCTATCTTGTCGCAGATTTTAGTGGCGGATGCGCCGGAAAAATACTATTTGAGTCAGAAGGCTTGTCTGGGTATCCTCCGCAGGGCTTCTGCCCGTGGAAAGGAACTGCCGGAACTTCTGAAGAGAGCCTTGGAGAGACAGGCAGCACAATCTGCTTAAACGACCAAGGCGGCAATCGCATGGATGTGACGGAAGATGTGACCTGCACCCTTCGTGCCGAGAGCCATCATCCTCCGCTTGTGTTTGAGAACCACTCCCAGGACAGCCGATACACAGGACCCCTTGATGTGGCACAAACCGTGCTTTCCACATTTGGAACCGGCGGCAATAATCAGCCCTTTGTGGTGCAGACACCGAAAACGCTGAAGATCCGTTCCGGCTGTGAAGGCGGTGGGAAAGGCGCACTCATCCAGGAGAACCTTTCCGCTACGCTTTCCTGCAACAATGACCAGACTGTTTTCGTTCCTGTTGCCTATGGCATCTGTGCCAAGGACAGCAACTCCATGCGTTCGGACAATCCCAAGAGCGGATTCTATGAGGCGGATACCTCAAGATGTCTTGACCAGAACGGCGGCAATCCAAACTGCAACCAGGGCGGCATTGCTGTGGTTTCCGTACAAGGTTCCATGATTGGAAGAAAGGACGAAAACGGTCCCCGGGGTGATGGGATCAATGAAGATGTCAGCTTTACCTTAAATACCATCGACCGCCATGCCGTTGCCTATGGCATCGACAGGGCAGCCTTCAACCAGGGCAAAAACGCACAGTACGGATTTGCCGTGGAGGAAGAAACGCAGCCTACGATGGTGGCAAAAGGCCCTGGTGCAGTAGCAGCACCGACTTTTTCCAACAGCAAGGCATCCTTCTTTACTTCTGCCGAGGAAGAACTGGCAAACACCCTGGTGGCAACAGACTGGAAAGACCCTCCCGTGGTCAACGACATAGACGCAGACCTTGAGTATATCGTCCGCCGTCTTACTCCGACCGAGTGTGCAAGGCTGCAGGGGTTTCCCGACTGGTGGTGTGATGGTCTTGGTACAAAAGTGCCATCCGAAGAGGAACTTACAAAGTGGATGGATATCTTTGAAACCTGGCGTCTGATTGAGGGGAAGTCCTCCAAGTCGAAGACGAAAAAGCAGGTCTTCAAATGGCTGCAGAATCCCCATTCCGATTCTGCGGAATATAAGATGTGGGGCAACGGCGTAGCCCTTCCCAATGTCTGCTTTGTGCTTTCCTGCATCGTGTACTATACCCAGAATCCTCCTGAAAATTAAGGCAATTATCTCTACAGAATCGCTGAGATTATACTTGCTATTACAGCCATTCAGAGTGATATATGTAGTACCAAATTAAAGGAGGTACATTCAATGGAATTACATTTTAACGCTACAAAGGAAAGCAGAAAAGCAATGGTCGAAGCCATCAGCAAGGAACTTGGAATCAAGGCGAAATACCTGGGTGTTCCAAGCTGTGCTTACCAGGTTGGAGATTACCACATCGAAAAAGACGGCACTTTGATTTTCGAGAACGAAAACATCGAGGAAAGTTCCAAAATCATCAATGCCTGCGTGATGGTAACGGGAGTCGCACCTTCCGAATGGGAGAAAAACACAGAGCCGGAAGAAACGGCAGAAATTTCCGAACCCGCAAAGAGCGAAAGCACAGGTCTTACGGTTTCCCTTCCCCTGGATAAGGTGATGGTCGGAAACCTCACAAGACTTCTGGAGGTTAAGGGGCAACTGATCAAGAAGGCACTTGGCATTAGCAAACTACCGATTGAGGTCGGTGAGGATACCATTTCCTTCCCCTGGTTTTCCAAACTGCCGGATGCAGATACCGCAAGAGCCTACACCAACTTCATTGCAGCCCTTTGCAAAATGAGCAAGGAGCAGAAACGAATCACTGCCAGCGAAAAGGAAGTGGAAAATGAAAAGTATGCATTCCGCTGTTTCCTTTTGAGACTCGGATTTATCGGTGCGGAATACAAAACCGACCGAAAGGTTCTGCTTCAGAACCTTTCCGGGTCTTCCGCATTCAAAAGCGGTGCAAAGAAAGGCGGTGAGGAGGCATGATGTTCCCTGCAAGAGCAATCGTAGAGCGAATCAAGAAAGAGTATCCGAAAGGCTGTCGTGTGGAACTCATTCACATGGATGACCCATACAGAACGATGCCGACGGGACTTCTCGGTACGGTAACCGGGGTGGATGATACCGGAACTATTCATGTAGACTGGGACAATGGCTGCCATCTTGGTGTGGTGTACGGCGAAGACAGCTGCAGGAGGGTCAGTCATGAAGATTAAAGAGCAAATCCTCGCAGTACGGGACACAGGACTTACCAATATGTTCGATACTAGTGCGGTGCAGGTCATTGCAAACGAGATGGGATTCTACGAACTGGTCATCTTCCTGGAAGAACACAAGAAAGAATATGTACAGTTTATTCTCTGCGGAGAGGACGGTGTTCTCGATGTGGAGTGAAGGAACGATAGGAATCCCAAATAAGGACGGAGGCTACACGGTAGCCCACTACTGGGTCAAGCATTATGAAGAGCCGAGTGAGTTTGGCATTAACGGCGGCAGGATTTCCAAGCTGATGATTAAGATAAATGGTGTGGTCACTGCCAATTATGACAGAGGGTGGGGCATCGAGCCGGATGAAGGCTTACCGACACAGATAGCTTACTGCATTCTCTTAAACGAATACAACTAATTTTCTGAACTGAATATTCAGCAGGACGGTCCCAACAAGGGGCTGTTCCTTGTATACGGCAGTCGCAGTAATGCAGCTATTTTTTATGCCAAAGAAAGGAGTGACGGCACTTGCGGAAACTGAAAAAGTACAAATCCACGAAGTTCATGGCGAAGGATTCCCACTATGATGCGGATGCCGCTGACTTTGCTGTGGCATTCATTGAGAGCCTTTGCCATACCAAAGGCACCTGGGCGGGCAAGCCATTTGAACTTATCGACTGGCAGGAGCAGATTATCCGAGACATTTTCGGAACGCTCAAGCCAAACGGATACAGGCAGTTTAATACCGCCTATATTGAGATACCCAAGAAACAGGGCAAGTCGGAACTTGCGGCTGCGGTGGCACTTCTGCTTACCTGCGGTGACGGAGAGGAACGAGCGGAAGTATATGGCTGTGCAGCCGACCGACAGCAGGCATCCATCGTGTTTGAGGTTGCCGCCGACATGGTTAGAATGTGTCCGGCACTATCCAAGCGGGTCAAGATTCTTGCCTCGCAGAAACGAATCATCTATATGCCGACCAACAGCTTCTACCAGGTACTTTCCGCAGAAGCCTACAGCAAGCACGGCTTTAACATCCATGGAGTTGTATTTGACGAACTGCATACCCAGCCGAACCGAAAGCTGTTTGATGTCATGACCAAGGGTTCGGGTGATGCCCGTATGCAGCCGTTGTACTTCTTAATCACAACAGCAGGAACAGATACCAATTCCATCTGTTATGAAACCCATCAGAAGGCCAAGGATATCCTGGAAGGAAGAAAGATAGACCCCACCTTTTACCCTGTTATTTATGGAGCGGATGAGAGTGATGACTGGACTGACCCAAAGGTATGGAAGAAAGCAAATCCATCTTTGGGCATTACGGTTGGCATCGACAAGGTAAAGGCAGCCTGTGATTCTGCCAAGCAGAACCCCGGCGAGGAGAACTCCTTCCGACAGCTTCGACTCAATCAATGGGTGAAACAGGCAGTTCGCTGGATGCCGATGGAGAAATGGGATAAATGCTCCTTTGCCGTGAGTGAAGATGATCTGGAAGGCCGTGTATGCTACGGCGGACTTGACCTTTCCAGTACAACGGATATCACGGCATTCGTTCTGGTATTCCCGCCACTGGATGAAGAGGACAAGTTCTGCATCCTTCCATACTTCTGGATACCGGAAGAAACTCTGGAACTGCGAGTCCGAAGGGATCATGTTCCCTACGATATTTGGAAACGGCAGGGGTATCTGCAGACTACGGAGGGCAATGTAGTCCACTACGGATATATTGAGCGGTTCATTGAAAAACTTGGTGAACGTTTCAATATCCGTGAGATTGCATTTGACCGCTGGGGTGCTGTTCAGATGGTACAGAACCTGGAAGGCATGGGATTTACGGTAGTACCTTTCGGGCAGGGCTTTAAGGATATGTCACCGCCTACCAAGGAACTGATGAAGCTGACCTTGGAACAGAAACTTGCCCACGGCGGACACCTGGTTCTTCGGTGGATGATGGATAACATTTATATCCGAACAGATCCCGCCGGAAACATCAAGGCGGATAAAGAGAAATCTACAGAAAAAATAGACGGAGCGGTAGCAACCATCATGGCACTTGACAGAGCCATCCGCTGCGGTAACCAAGTCACGGAAAGCGTCTATGACCGCCGTGGCATTTTGTTTATTTAGAAAGGCTGGTGAAGCATATGGGACTATTTGATGTTCTATTTCGGTCAAGGGATAAGCCTGTGACCGACAGCATAAACGGCAGCGGATACCGATTCCTGTTCGGCGGCAGTACCTCCGGCAAGCGGGTCAATGAACGCTCTGCCATGCAGATGACGGCAGTGTATTCCTGCGTAAGGATTCTGTCCGAGGCGGTAGCGGGACTTCCGCTTCATCTGTATCGGTACAACAAGGACGGCGGTAAGGAAAAAGCTATTGAGCATCCACTGTACTTCCTATTGCATGATGAGCCAAATCCGGAAATGACATCCTTTGTGTTCCGGGAAACCCTTATGACGCATCTTTTGCTTTGGGGCAACGGGTACGCACAGATCATCCGAAACGGCAAAGGCGAAGTGGTAGCACTTTACCCTCTGATGCCGGACAGGATGACCGTAGACCGTGATGACAAAGGAAGGCTCTACTATGAATATCGGGTATCCGATTCCGATGCACCTACCATGAAAGATGGCACGGTAAGGCTCAAGCCTTCCGATGTGCTGCATATTCCCGGTCTTGGCTTTGACGGACTGGTTGGATATTCACCAATCGCAATGGCGAAAAATGCCATAGGACTTGCCATCGCAACGGAAGAATACGGTGCCAAGTTCTTTGCAAACGGTGCAACTCCAGGTGGACTATTGGAATACCCCGGAACGGTCAAGAACCCGGATGCCGTAAGAGAGTCCTGGGAGAAAGGCTTCAGCCAAAACAACTCCCACAAGATTGCCGTCCTTGAGGAAGGCATGAAATACACACCGATTTCCATCTCTCCGAACGAAGCACAGTTCTTGGAGACAAGGAAATTCCAGATCAATGAAATTGCCCGGATTTTCAGAGTGCCGCCGCATATGGTCGGTGACCTTGAAAAATCGAGTTTTTCTAATATTGAGCAGCAGTCACTCGAATTTGTGAAGTACACGCTTGAACCCTGGCTTATGCGCTGGGAACAGGCTATGGCGAGAGCCTTGTTCACACAGGACGAGAAGACTGCTTTTTTCATCAAGTTCAACGTGGATGGACTTCTGCGCGGTGACTATGCAAGCCGTATGTCCGGCTATGCCACTGCAAGACAGAACGGCTGGATGAGCGCCAACGATATCCGTGAACTTGAGAACCTTGACCGCATCCCCGCTGATCTTGGCGGAGATCTGTACCTCATCAACGGCAATATGACAAAGCTGGAAGATGCAGGTCTGTTTGCAAATAAGAAATCTGACGGAGAGGAGGAAAAATCCGATGAAGAAGTTCTGGAACTGGAAGAGTCAGACCGTGACGAACCAGGAAATGAAGGAACAGACGGTGGAGAGAACACTGTTCCTAAACGGCACCATCGCAGAAGAGAGCTGGTTTGATGATGATGTCACACCGCAGCTTTTCCGTGATGAGTTAAATGCCGGGAGTGGAGACATCACGGTATGGATCAACAGTCCGGGCGGTGATTGCGTAGCGGCTGCCCAAATCTATAACATGCTGATGAACTACAAAGGCAATGTGACCATCAAGATCGATGGCATTGCAGCCAGTGCCGCAAGCGTTATCGCAATGGCAGGCACAAAGGTCGTCATGTCTCCGGTTTCCATGATGATGATCCATAACCCGGCAACGGTGGCCTTCGGTGATTCTGCGGATATGCAGAAAGCTATCGCAATGCTTGATGAGGTGAAGGAGTCCATTATCAATGCCTATGAGATCAAGACGGGACTTAGCCGTGCCAAGCTGTCTCACCTCATGGATGCCGAAACCTGGATGGATGCCAATTCCGCAATCGAGATGGGATTTGCTGATGAAATCATGCAGAGAAATGTTTCTGACAGTATCGAAGTCCCAAAGGTCAGCATGGTGTTTTCTAGGGCTGCCATAACCAATTCCCTTATGGACAAGCTGTCTGCAAAATGCCGCATTCAGCCAAAGTCCGAACCCACAAACAAAGTATCTGCCGACTCCCTCATGGAGCGGTTAAACCTGATGAAAAATTGGAGGTAAATTACAATGAGCAAGATTTTAGAAATGCGTGAGAATCGCAAAAAGGCATGGGAGGCTGCAAAGGCCTTCGTAGAAACCAAGCGTGACAAGGACGGTCTGCTTTCCGAGGAGGATGCAAAGACCTACGCTGAGATGGAAAAGAAGGTGCAGGCATACGCTGCAGAGATTGAGCGTATGGAGCAGATGGAGGCTATGGAGGCGGAAATGAACCGTCCCGTAAATACTCCTATCGTGACCAAGCCTGTATCCGATAAGCAGATGCCCGAAAAGAAAGGCCGTGCAGCGGATGTCTATAAGGCGGCCATGCTGGATACACTTCGTTCCGGCTTCAAGCGTGTGAGCAATGTTCTGCAGGAAGGTGTAGACACCGATGGCGGTTACCTTGTTCCCGAAGAGTACGACAACAGACTCATCGATGTTCTGGGTGAAGAGAACATCATGCGTGACCTTAGTACAGTCATTACTACTTCCGGGGAACACAAGATCAACATTGCAGCTACCAAGCCTGCTGCATCTTGGATTGAGGAAGGCGGTCAGTTGTCTTTCGGTGACGCCACTTTCGACCAGATCCTTTTGGATTCCCATAAGCTCCATGTGGCAATCAGAGTAACTGAAGAACTTCTGTATGACAATGCTTTCGGATTGGAAAATTACATCATCACTCAGTTTGGTAAGGCACTTGCCAATGCCGAAGAGGATGCGTTTCTCAATGGTGACGGTGTGGGCAAGCCTCTCGGACTGTTTGCTGCATCCGGCGGCGGTCAGATTGCAGAGACACTAACTGCGGCCATCAAGGCAGATGACATCATCAACTTGGTATATGCCCTTAAGCGTCCTTATCGCAAGAATGCTTCTTTTATTATGAATGACAAGAATATTGCGGTTATCCGCAAGCTGAAAGACAACAACGGTGCCTATATCTGGCAGCCTTCTGCACAGGCGGGTGAACCTGACCGTCTCTTCGGCTACCCTGTTCACACTTCTGCGTATGCGCCCGAAAATGCCATCGCATTCGGTGACTACAAGTATTACAACATTGGTGACCGTGGTACTCGGTCCTTCAAGCAGCTGACTGAACTTTTTGCCGGAAATGGTATGATCGGCTATGTTGCCAAGGAACGTGTGGACGGCAAGTTGATTCTTCCAGAGGCAGTACAGATTTTAAAATTGAAAGCGGAATAACGGCGGTGGAGTAAATGACAGTATCTCTTGATGAAATGAAAAAATATCTGAGAGTGGATTTTGAAGATGATGATGAACTTATCGAAAAATTCATATTAATCGGGCAGAGTCTCTGTGCAGATATAGCCAGATTATCAGCAGACGAACTTTGCGAGAGTTCTTCTTCCAAGATTGCAGTCATGTACGCAGCCGCCTATCTGTATGAACACAGGGAAAGTGCAGACTATAAGGCACTGACACTTACCCTGCGTTCTCTGCTTTTTGGTATTAGAAAGGAAGAATTCTGATGGATATTTCAAAATTAAATCAGCGGATTCAGATACAAAAAGGTGTTTCCAAAACAGATGAAGTTGGAAATGTACTTCGGCAGTGGCAGGATTTTTATTCCTGCTTTGCGTCTATTAAGACTACAGGCGGAAAGGAACGACAGAAAGGTGATACGGAGGAACAGCACTCTGTATTCTTTACCATTCGTTTTTGTAATAAGCTTTCGGTACTTTCTGCTGTAGATTATCGCATTGTGTTTCGTGAGAAAACTTATAACATTGCGCAGATTGATTTTGCAGACTATGGCAGGAAATATATAAAGATTAAAGCAGAATCAGAGGAGAGTTATGGAAGTATCAGTACAGAAAATGACAAATGAAATTTTAAACTGCATTAAGCAATACACCGAGGAAACCTCTGAGAAAATAGCCGAGGTATGTAAGGAAGAAAGCGAAGCTCTCAAAGAAAATCTGAAAAAAGACAGTCCCAAGGGCAAACGAGTCGGAAACAAAAAATACTCTCGTAGCTGGAAAATCAAGAAAACATCTCGCAATGGCTATGTACAGTATGAAATTTATAATACACAAGGACATTTAACACATCTTCTGGAAAAGGGACATCAAAACTTTGTCAGAACAACAAAGGGAAATCAAAAACAGGTGCATACAAAAGGTGGAAGAACTGCAGCCTATCCGCATATTAAGCCAAATGAGGAAAAGGCAAAAGAAACTGTGGAGCAGAGAATTAAGGAGGTTTTGCAAAATGGATGAAAAAGAAATGAAATCATTTTTAGATAAAACGGGACTTCCTGTTGCTTATAGTCATTTCCCTGATAATCAAAAACCGCCCTTTCTCTGCTTTCTCAGCAATAAAAAAGCGGAAGGCTGTGACAACAAAAACAACCTGTACCGCTATGATTACAGCGTAGAACTTTATACGGAAAAGAAGGATATAACTTCAGAAGAAAAACTGGAAGGCTTGCTAAATTCAGCAGGCATCTCTTTTTTCTCGGAAACTATATGGCTTGAGGAATCAAATATATTTGTAACCTATTACAGCATTAGCACTTATAAAAAGATTGGAGTGTGAAAAACATGAAGATACCCGAAACAGCACAAAAACAGACGGAGGACATTGCCATCGGCTCAGGATATATGTATATCAAGGAGTATGAAAAAGGCAGTGCCATTCCAAAAATATCGGAGATTGCCATTGAAGAAAACCGAAAAGGCTATCTTTCCGGCGGTGCATCTATTTATTATACGCCTACCATTGATACCTATAAGGACGATATGGAAGAAATCACAAGAAAGATTTTATCCGGTGAGGACATTGGTATCAAAGGCAGTATCGGTACATTTATGCCGGATACCTTCGGTATCATGGCGCCCAACTCTGAAATTTCCACAGACAGTACCGACAGCAGCTCTAATATTTATATTGGCGGCATTAAAAACTTTAAGGATAAATACTACGCAGTTGTATTTGCTGCTGCAGATGAAAGTATGTCTGCCATGATTATCGGTCAGTTGGAAGGCGGCTTTACTCTTGAGAGAAAGAAGGACAGCATGACTGTCTGTGACCTTGATTTTAAGGCAACGGAAAAGCTTGACAGTAAAGGTCATAAGCTTTTAATCAACTGGGGTGTCGGTGCAGAAGTAACAGCGGAGTAAAGGAGAATTGCTATGTATGATTTTACAAAACCAAAGCAGAAAACACTGCCTGTAAAGCTGAAAAACGGAAAGGTAATTGTTCTCCTTCCGCCAAACGGATATGTGTTGGAGGCTATTTCCGAAATGCAGTCGGCTGATGAAGCAGAGGCAGTTAAAAACATCTATTCTGTATTTCAGCAGCTTTTAAACCAAAATAAAAGCGGCTTTAAAATAAGCCGAAATGATATTTTAAGCTATGATGTGGAGGAAATCCAAGACTTTATTGCAAACGAATATATGGACTTTGTGCTTTCTATTCAAAAAGACCCAAACTAATGCTGCCCTATTATCCCATGGAAGATAACGGGGCATTTCACTGGGAGATTTACAGCTACAGCAACAAAATGATTGCAGATTACTGCAATATTTCCGTTATCGAAGTGAAATCACTCTCACTTGATGAATGGCTGATGTACCGCAGGGATTCCTTTATTTTCAACTGCGAACAGACGGAAAAAGGACGAAGGTATCTGAAAAACGCTTATCTGATGACGCAGACCAAGCCGGATATAAAAAGACTGAAGGAAGTGTTCGGGTGAAATTTATTGTTGAAATGTATATGCTATAAGGTTCGTCTAAAAATATAAGAATGATAAATCGTAGTTTGTAACGAAGATATTTGCGATGAAAGGAATTAAGATTGAGTTATTGGGGATTGCAATAATACTTTTAGGAATTGCTGTGACAACAAATAATTTTTGGGGATATGTCCTAGGTGTTCTTGGATTTGGCGTCGCTGTAGTTGGCTGTTTTCTAAAAGATAATCACTGATAACTTCTTGTTTGAAAAATTGAGAAAACGTAATATTGAACAAAAAAGAAATGCACAGTTCTTAGCTTATCGTGAACTGTGCATTTTTGTAAATAAATACTTTTAATTAGCCGATTACGGCATCCTCTGCTGTAAAATGTTCCAGAGAATTTTCTTTTACCTGAATGCAGATATAAG
>ERZ826016.620-NODE-620-length-42153-cov-5.667205_pt1 | contig 42153 bp, 28 predicted proteins | sample MGYA00519872_ERZ826016 | MGnify/ENA primary metagenome ERZ826016 (study PRJEB31778, sample SAMEA3449218) | human gut metagenome | biome: human gut; feature: human-associated habitat; material: faeces | place: United Kingdom | collected 2010/2012 ... | reverse complement strand
ACCGATAAACTTTTCTTGCTTGATGCCTACGCATTGATATACCGTGCTTATTACGCGTTCATCAAAAATCCGCGAATCAACTCCAAAGGATTCAACACTTCCGCCATTCTGGGGTTTGTGAACACCCTGGAAGAGGTGCTGAAAAAGGAAAATCCCACACATATAGGAGTAGCTTTCGACCCTTCGGGACCTACATTCCGCCACGAGGCTTACGAACAATACAAAGCGCAACGGGAAGAGACTCCCGAGGCTATCCGCCTTTCCGTACCTATTATAAAGGATATTATCCGTGCCTACCGCATTCCTATCCTGGAAGTGCCCGGTTATGAAGCCGACGACGTAATAGGCACGCTTGCCACCGAAGCCGGCAGACAAGGTATTGTCACCTATATGATGACGCCCGACAAAGACTACGGCCAACTGGTGTCGGAGAATGTATTCATGTACCGCCCCAAACACAGCGGCGGATTCGAAGTCATGGGCATCGAGGAGATAAAAGCGAAGTTCGATATCCAGTCCACAGAGCAAGTCATCGACATGCTGGGACTGATGGGCGACTCTTCCGATAACATCCCCGGCTGTCCGGGCGTGGGAGAGAAAACCGCACAAAAGCTGGTGGCTGAATTCGGCAGTATCGAAAACCTGCTTGCCCATACCGACCGGCTGAAAGGTGCGCTTAAAACCAAAGTAGAGGCAAACCGGGAAATGATTGCTTTCTCCAAATTCCTTGCAACCATCAAAGTGGACGTACCTATCAAGCTCGACATGAACACACTTGTCCGCGAAGAGCCGAACGAAGAAGAGCTCCGCAAGATTTTTGAAGAGCTGGAATTTCGTACCCTCATCGACCGTGTCCTGAAAAAGACAGTCTCTCCCCTTCCCTCTTCTTCCAGTTCCGCTTCGCCCGATCCTTATGCGGGAACTTTATTTGCCCAACCCACCGACGGCACAACTTCCGGAAACAACGCTCCGGTTCAAGGCGATTTGTTTGCAAATTTTGCGGACAACGGGACGGGTGATGCAAAAAATTCGATTCTCACGCGCTTAGAAATGCTCGATGTAGACTATCAACTAATTGATACAGAAGAGAAAAGAAATAAAATTATTCAAAAGTTACTTACAAAAGAAATTCTCTCAATAGATACGGAAACCACCGGAACCGAACCGATGGAAGCGGAACTGGTGGGAATGAGCTTCAGTGATGCCGAAAACCGGGCTTACTATGTACCCGTTCCGGCAAATCGTGACGAAGCGTTAAAAATCGTCAATGAGTTCCGCCCTCTTTACGAAAATGAAAATTCCATGAAAGTAGGACAAAATATCAAGTACGATATGATTGTCCTTCAAAACTACGGAGTACAGGTAAAAGGAAAACTTTTCGACACCATGCTTGCCCATTATGTATTGCAACCGGAGCTCCGGCACAACATGGACTACCTTGCCGAAATCTATCTGCACTACCAGACCATCCACATCGACGAACTTATAGGAGCCAAAGGCAAGAACCAAAAGAACATGCGCGATCTTCCGCCGGAAGACGTATACCGCTACGCTTGCGAAGATGCGGACGTTACACTGAAACTGAAGAACGTACTCGAAAAAGAACTGAAAGAGCACGCTGCCGAACATCTCTTTTACGAAATAGAGATGCCGCTCGTACCGGTGCTCGTCAACATCGAAAGCAACGGAGTGCGTATCGATACGGAAGCGCTTAAACAATCGTCCGAGCATTTCACGCTCCGCCTGCAGGAGATTGAAAAAGAAATCTATGCACTGGCAGGTGGCGAAACCTTCAATATCGGCTCACCCAAGCAGGTAGGCGAAGTGTTGTTTGACAGACTCAAAATCGTAGAGAAAGCCAAAAAAACCAAGACCGGACAGTATGTCACTTCCGAGGAAGTACTCGAGAGCCTTCGGAACAAACACGCAATCATCGGTAAGATACTTGAATACCGCGGACTGAAAAAGCTGCTAAGTACCTACATCGATGCATTGCCCCAGCTGATAAATCCGCGTACGGGACGTATCCATACTTCGTTCAACCAGGCGGTAACCGCTACCGGACGACTCAGCTCAAGCAATCCGAACCTGCAAAACATACCCATTCGTGACGAGGACGGCAAGGAAATCCGCAAAGCCTTCATTCCCGATGACGGATGCGAGTTCTTCTCTGCCGACTACTCGCAGATCGAACTGCGCATCATGGCACATCTGAGCCAGGACAAGAATATGATTGATGCCTTCCTCAGCGGTTATGACATTCATGCCGCCACTGCCGCCAAAATATATAAGGTGGATATTAATGACGTAACCGCCGATATGCGCCGCAAAGCCAAGACAGCCAACTTCGGCATCATCTACGGCATCTCCGTCTTCGGGCTGGCGGAGCGTATGAACGTTCCCCGTCAGGAAGCCAAAGAACTGATAGACGGGTATTTTGAAACCTACCCGCAAGTCAAGGAATACATGGACAGAAGCATACAGGCGGCGCGCGAAAACGGATATGTGGAAACCATCTTCCACCGCAAGCGCTTCCTGCCCGACATCAACTCACGGAATGCCGTAGTACGCGGTTATGCAGAGCGCAATGCCATTAACGCTCCCATCCAGGGAAGTGCTGCCGACATTATCAAAGTAGCCATGTCGCTCATCTACCGGCGCCTTCAAAGTAACAATCTGAAAGCAAAGATGATTTTACAGGTCCATGACGAACTGAATTTCAGCGTTCCCGAAGCAGAAAAAGAGATTATACAAAAAATTGTAATCGAAGAGATGGAACGGGCATATCGCATGCTGGTACCCTTGAAAGCCGATTTCGGGTGGGGAAAGAACTGGCTGGAAGCGCACTAATCCGCTCGATAACTTTATTTAACTTACAATCAGAAAGCAACAGAAGCAATCGCTTTAAAATACAGTTTGCTCATCAGAATATCCGGCATCTTTGCTGCCGGATATTTTTTATTCACTAACCGCTCCAAAAAGAAAGCATACTATTCTTGTTACTTTTGACAATTTGATAAAATATTAGCCATATATTTTATTTATGTCAATTATATGCGTACCTTTGCACCGCTTTTAAGAAAGATATGATAGAAAATAGTAAGTAATACTCTAAAAAACATAAATCATGAAAACTTTAAAAACTTTGATTTTATTCTCTTTTCTTTTTGTGTGTGGAATGAATGCGTCAGCAGACAACAAAAGTAACCTTATTTACAATTCGGAAGAAGTAAATGGAATGAAAGTTGCCGAAACTGTTTACAAGATGGATGGCAGTACGCTTGCCAACTATATGAAGTACAATTATAAATACGATGACCAAAAGCGTATAACAGAAAGCGAAGCGTTGAAATGGAATGCCGTAAAAAACGCATGGACTCATGACATGTGCATCCGCTATGCCTATGAAGGCAAATCCATAACTACTACTTATTATAAATGGAGCAATAAAAAGAATACCTATATTCTTATCCCTGAAATGACAATAACAATGGATAATCCCGATATGTAATCCATTCATTTTCTCTCATAAATATACTCTAATAACTAATAATAACCCAAAACCTTTTCATAAACTGAGGAGCCGGAACAAATACATTCCGGCTCTTTTTGTATTTTTGCTTTCCAATAAAAACATAGAAGCATGATACCCCAAGCACTTATCCACTACGTCGAAACGGAGATTATCCCCCGATACGAACACTTCGACAAGGCACACAACCGTTCGCATGTACAAACAGTCATTGACGAAAGCCTCGCTCTTGCCGAGCTTTATCCCCAGGCAGACGAACGCCTTGTCTACACCATAGCAGCCTATCACGACACAGGGCTTTGCCGCGACCGCGCCACGCATCACCTTGTTTCGGGAGAAATCATAGCCGCCGACAGCAACCTTCTGCAATGGTTCGACAAAGAAGAGATGGCAATCATGCGGGAAGCCGTGGAAGACCATCGGGCATCCAGCGACCATGAGCCGCGCAGCATCTACGGAAAAATCGTGGCCGAAGCCGACCGTATCATCGACACAGACATCACCCTGCGCCGTACCGTACAATACGGACTGAAACAAAATCCTGCGGCGGACGAAGCATGGCACTACCAACGTTTTCACAAACATCTGATGGAAAAGTACGCACCCGGCGGCTACCTTAAACTTTGGCTTCCCGACTCAAAGAACGCCGAAAGGCTGAAAGAACTGCAAAGCATCATAGCGGATGAGGTGCGTCTGAAAAGCATTTTTCACCGCATGTTCGAAGAAGAGAAAAGATAAAAGACTATCTTTGCAGCCAATTAACTGAATAATAATTAAAAAACAAGATATATTTATGGCATTAAAAGCAGGTATAGTGGGACTGCCCAACGTAGGGAAATCCACTCTTTTCAACTGTCTGTCCAGTGCAAAGGCACAGGCGGCAAACTTTCCTTTTTGTACTATCGACGCCCAAATGGGTCAGGTATCCGTGCCTGACGAGCGACTGACCAAACTCGCCGAAATCGTTCATCCGGGACGCATCGTGCCCGCCGTATGCGACATTGTCGATATTGCCGGACTGGTGAAAGGCGCCAGCAAAGGTGAAGGACTGGGCAACCAGTTTCTGGGCAACATCCGCGAGTGCGACGCCATTATCCATGTGCTGCGTTGCTTCGACAACGGCAACATCGTACACGTGGACGGAAGCGTAGATCCGGTGCGCGACAAGGAAATCATCGATACCGAACTCCAGCTCAAGGACCTCGATACGGTAGAAAACCGCATCAAGCGTGTAGAAAAGATAGCCAAAGTTGGCGGAGATAAAATGGCGAAAGTAGAGTACGAACTCCTGCTCCGCTACAAAGACGCATTGGAACAGGGACAGAGTGCCCGCACCGTAATACCTCAGAACGATGACGAGGAGCAATGCGCCAAACAGATGTTCCTGCTCACCACGAAACCGGTACTCTACGTCTGCAACGTAGACGACACCAGCGCCGCCACCGGCAACCAATACGTAGAGCAGGTGCGCGAGGCCATCAAAGACGAAGATGCCCAGCTCATCATCATCTCCGCACAGACCGAAGCCGACATCGCCGAACTGGAAACTTACGAAGAAAAGCAGATGTTCCTCGAAGACCTCGGCCTGAAAGAAAGCGGTTGCAACCGGTTGATTAAAGCTATCTACAGCCTGCTGAACCTCGAAACCTTCATCACCGCCGGCGAAATGGAAGTAAAGGCATGGACCTACCGCAAAGGCTGGAAAGCCCCGCAATGCGCCGGTGTTATCCACACCGACTTCGAGAAAGGATTTATCCGTGCAGAAGTCATCAAGTACGAAGACTACATTAAGTATGGCAGTGAAGCCGCCGTGCGCGAAGCCGGAAAACTGGGCGTGGAAGGCAAGGAATACGTGGTGCAGGACGGAGACATCATGCACTTCCGCTTCAACGTATAAAAATAACAGGAAGAGGGTATGTCGAAATGAATGACAAACTATATGTTTTGGGCAGGGCCAATGATGTAGCAATCAAAAATTTCGACATCCTCAATCATAAAGCTGAATTCGGCATTTCGAGACAATTCAATAATCATCCTTTTTACTCCTAAAATTTATGGAACAGCAAGGAGAAATAGTACTTTATCAGCCAGAAACAACCTTCAAGCTCGAAGTGCGATTAGAAAACGAAACAGTTTGGCTCACGCAAGCACAAATTGCAGAATTATTCGGTACCGGCAGACAAGCCATTACCAAACATCTGAAAAATATCTTCAACAGCAATGAATTGGAAGAAAATTCAGTATGTTCCATTTTGGAACTAACTGCTGCGGACGGCAAAACCTATAAAACCAAGATATATAATCTTGATGCGATTTTATCCGTAGGATATCGTGTCAATAGTAAAAATGCAACCTCTTTCAGATGTTGGGCAAACAAAATATTAAAAGAATACCTGCTGAGAGGATATTCGATTAATAAACGGCTAAACAACATCGAGCAAAGAATAAACAATGATTTACCGAAACACGAACAACGTATCGGGCAAATAGAAGAAAAAATAGATTTCTTTGTCCGTACCGCCCTTCCACCCGTAGAAGGTATCTTTTTTGAAGGACAAATCTTCGATGCCTATGTTTTCGCCTCTAATCTGATAAAATCAGCCCAAAAGACAATTGTTCTCATTGACAATTATATTGATGAAAATACCCTTATGATGCTTAGTAAGAGAAATGAAAAAGTGGAAGCTACTGTATATACAGCCAAACTCACCAAACAGTTGCAATTGGACCTGCAACGACACAATGCTGAATATCCGGCAATAGCCATCCATGAATACAAGCAGTCTCATGACCGTTTCCTCATCATAGACTCCGAAGTTTTCCACATAGGGGCTTCCTTGAAAGATCTTGGAAAAAAATGGTTTGCTTTTTCAAAACTGCATTTCTCCCCGCAAGAACTGATTGAGAGGATGCTGACAGAAATACAGAAATAATTAATCTTCTAAAGATACGCTACAAATGAAAAATAACAACCTGAAGTATCTCATTGCAGGAACCGGCGGTGTAGGCGGTTCAATAGCCGCATTTCTCGCTCTCGCCGGAAAGGACGTCACCTGTATTGCCCGTGGCGGACATCTTGCCGCCTTACGTGAAAACGGATTGAAGTTACATTCCGATTTAAAAGGCGAGCATACATTGGACGTTCCGGCTTATACGGCAGAGGAATATGCTGCCCTCGCCTCTTCGGCGGACGCTTACAAGGCAGACGTTATTTTCGTATGCGTCAAAGGCTATTCCGTAGACTCCATTACGGAACTAATCAAACGCGCCGCGCACAAAGATACAGTGGTAATCCCCATTCTGAACGTCTACGGCACAGGGCCTCGCATCCAGCGGCTGGTTCCCGGCGTTACGGTACTGGACGGTTGCATCTACATCGTAGGATTCGTTTCCGGCAAAGGCGAAATCACACAGATGGGAAAAATATTCCGTCTGGTTTACGGAGCCCACAAAGACACCGTTGTTTCCCGTGAAACATTGGAAGCCATTCAACAAGACTTACAGGAAAGCGGCATCAAGGCGGAAATATCTCCCGACATCAACCGCGACACTTTCGTAAAATGGTCTTTCATCTCGGCTATGGCCGTAACCGGCGCTTATTACGACGTGCCTATGGGCGAAGTACAGAAACCCGGAAAAGTACGCGACACCTTCATCGGACTTTCACAGGAAAGCGCCGCACTGGGACGGAAACTGGGCATTGACTTCAAGGAAGACATCGTAGAGTACAACCTCAAGGTCATCGACAAACTTGCCCCCGAAAGCACCGCTTCCATGCAAAAAGACATGGCGCGCGGGCATCAAAGCGAAGTGCAGGGATTACTTTTCGACATGATTACGGCAGCCGAGGAACAGGGAATTGACATCCCCACATACAGAATGGTAGCGGAGAAATTCAAATAATTTTATACCTTCGCTTAATTGTCCCATACTGTTTTTATCACTCGGAGCGTAGCGCGGAATCTCCTCTCCTGATGTAAGGGGAAACGGGAGAAAAAGAAAAAAGGTTCTTCGCTGCGTGCTGAATGACAGACAGCCTTGATATAAGCCGAATTTCAACATTTACTTACTAATTTTTACTACTTATGAATATGCTGACTCTCCTCTCCATCAACTGGAATCCCAACCCGGAATTGTTCAACCTTTTCGGCAGCCTTCCAATCCGATATTACGGCCTGTTATGGGTTGTCGGTATCGCTCTTGCCTACGTAATAGTACACCGCCAATACCGTGACCGGAAAATCGACGAAAAGACATTCGAGCCGCTGTTCTTCTACTGCTTCTTCGGCATCCTGATAGGAGCGAGATTAGGACACTGCCTGTTCTATCAGCCGGATTATTACCTGAACCATTTCTGGGAAATGATACTCCCCGTGAAGTTCCTTCCGGACGGCGGCTGGAAATGGACGGGATACGAAGGACTTGCCAGTCACGGCGGTACGCTGGGACTGATTATCGCCCTCTGGATGTACTGCCGCAAAACAAAGATGCACTATATGGACGTGCTGGACATGATAGCCGTGGCCACGCCTATCACCGCCTGCTTCATCCGCCTTGCCAACCTGATGAACTCCGAGATTATCGGCCAGCCGACCGATGTACCCTGGGCGTTCGTCTTTGAGCGGGTAGACATGCTGCCCCGCCATCCGGCGCAGCTTTACGAGGCAATCGCTTATTTCATCTTCTTCCTGGGCATGGTCTACCTATACAAGCGCGGGCAGCAGAAGCGGGAGAAAGCTTCCCTACCCTATCACCGCGGCTTCTTCTTCGGCCTTTGCCTGACAGAAATATTCGTATTCCGCTTCTTCATCGAGTTCCTGAAAGAAGACCAGGTGGATTTTGAAAGGACAATGGCGCTGAATATGGGACAATGGCTCAGTATTCCGTTCATACTTATCGGAGTTTACTTCATGTTCTTCTACGGCAAGAAAACGGCAGGAAAATAACATCCCCGCAACACTAAAAAAGTTTCAAGGCATGAAACCGGCAGTTCCACCTGAGGAAACTGAAAGTTCCATGCCTTGAAACTTCTTGTTCCACCGGGCGAAACACTTTGTTCCCCACAGGGGAACACTTCGTTCCATCCTTTGAAACAGAATCTATATCGCAGGCTACTTTCCTTTGACTATCCGTTTAATGTCATTCAGCTTATTCAACGCTTCGAGCGGCGTCAGGTTGTTGACATCGAGATTCAGTATTTCGTCGCGTATCTGGCATAATATCGGGTCGTCAAGCTGGAAGAAGCTGAGCTGCATACCGCCGCGCGTCTCTCCCACCTCGGCCATCGGCTTGCCCGATATACCTTGCTGACGATTATCCGTCTCAAGCTGCTTCAAGATATCGTCGGCGCGTTTCACAATACTTTTGGGCATACCGGCCATTTTGGCTACATGGATACCGAAGGAGTGCTCACTGCCGCCGCGTTCCAATTTGCGCAGGAAAATGACCTTATTGTCGACTTCCTTCACCGACACGTTATAGTTCTTGATGCGCTTGAAGGACTTTTCCATCTCATTCAGTTCATGGTAGTGCGTGGCGAAGAGCGTGCGCGCCTTGGCGCGCGGATGTTCGTGGATATACTCCACAATGGCCCACGCAATGGAAATACCGTCGTAAGTAGAAGTACCGCGCCCCAATTCGTCGAAGAGCACCAGACTGCGGGAAGAAAGGTTGTTCAATATGTCCGCCGCCTCGTTCATCTCCACCATAAACGTAGACTCGCCTACGGAGATATTGTCGCTGGCTCCCACACGGGTAAATATCTTGTCCACCAAACCGATATGCGCGCTTTCGGCCGGAACGAAGCTGCCGATTTGCGCCATAAGCGTAATCAAAGCGGTCTGACGGAGCAACGCCGACTTACCCGCCATATTGGGACCGGTAATGATGATTATCTGCTGCGTGCTGCTGTCCAGCATTACATCGTTCGCTATGTACTTCTCGCCTATCGGAAGCTGCTTCTCGATGACCGGATGACGTCCCTGGCGTATTTCCAGCACTTCGTCGTCGGAGATTACGGGACGGATATAATTGTTTTCGCGGGCCGCGGTGGCAAAGGAAAGCAGACAGTCCAGACGCGCTATCTGGTTCGCATCAATCTGAATGGCGGAAATGAACTCGTTCAGCGATTGTACCAGCTCTGTGTAAAGCTGTGTTTCCAGTACCAGTATTTTGTCTTCGGCGCCGAGTATCTTCTCTTCGTACTCTTTCAATTCCTGCGTAATGTAGCGTTCGGCATTGACCAGCGTCTGCTTGCGAATCCATTCTTGCGGCACTTTATCTTTGTGCACATTGCGCACTTCGATATAGTAACCGAACACATTGTTATAACCTATCTTCAAGCTGGGAATCCCCGTCTGTTCGCTCTCCCGCTGCTGTACCTTCAAAAGATAGTCCTTACCGGAATAAGCTATCTGACGCAACTCGTCCAGCTCGGCATTCACGCCGGATTTTATCACGCCGCCTTTATTGATGAGCAACGGGGGATCGTTGTTGATTTCCTTATCGATGCGGTCACGAATGGCACGGCAGATGTCCAGTTGTCCGCCAATGTGGTTCAGACTGGCGTTATCGGCATCCATACAGGCTTCCTTAATAGGCTCGATTGCCTGCAAGGCTACTTTCAAGGCAACCACCTCACGAGGAGAGACACGCCCCACGGCTACTTTGGAGATGATACGTTCCAGGTCACCTATCAAATGCAACTGCTCTTCAATCAGTTCCTTGAAGTCGGGTTGGCGGAAGAAATACTCCACTACATTCAATCGCTCATTAATGGGCTGCACATCTTTCAGGGGGAACACCATCCAGCGCTTCAACAGACGGGCTCCCATCGGACTGATAGTTTTGTCTATCACGTTCAACAGGCTGCTGCCGCCGTCGTTCATACTGCCCATCAGCTCCAGGCTGCGCACCGTAAACTTATCCAGACGGACGTATTTGTCTTCTTCTATGCGCGCCAGCGAAGTGATATGCCCTATCTGCGTATGCTGCGTCAGAATGAGGTACTGCAAGACAGCCCCCGAAGCAATGATACCGTTCTTGAGGTGTTCCACGCCGAATCCTTTCAAATTCTTTACTTCAAAGTGTTTCAGCAGCTTCTCGCGGGCGGTGGTTTCCGTAAATACCCAGTCTTCCAGCTCGAATGTAAAGAACTTGCTGCCGAAGTTACCCTCAAACATTCCCCGACGGCCACGTTCAAAAAGCACTTCTTTCGGAGCAAAGTTATTCAACAGCTTGTCCACATAGTCGAAAGGCCCTTCGGCGGTCAGGAACTCACCCGTAGAGATGTCCAGAAATGCCACGCCGCAAGCGCCTTTACCGAAGTGAACGGCGGCAAGGAAATTGTTTTCCCGGTAATTCAGTACGTTGTCGTTAATGGACACGCCCGGTGTTACCAACTCGGTGATACCGCGTTTCACCAGTTTCTTGGTGAGCTTCGGGTCTTCCAGCTGGTCGCAAATGGCTACGCGCTTGCCTGCACGTATCAGCTTGGGCAGATACGTATCGAGCGCATGATGAGGAAAACCGGCCATTTCAATCGTTTTCCCTTTGCCATTGGCACGCTTTGTCAGGGTAATGCCTAAGATTTCAGAAGCTACAATAGCATCGGTGGAATAAGTCTCATAGAAGTCGCCACAACGAAACAGCATGACGGCATCGGGATGTTTCGCCTTCAAGTCAAGGAACTGTTTCATCATCGGGGTAAGGACAATATCTTCGTTCACAGCGGTATCTGTTTAGAGTTTTAATGTAATTTGATTAAGCAGGACAAAGATAATCCTTTTTTAGAAAATACGTATGTAGAGGGTTTAAATCCTTAGTAAGCCTTAACAAAGTGGGTATTTTTGCTAAAACGTGTTATAAAACACACTTTTTTATTTGTTTTATTTGGAGATTTCCCAAAAGTCCGTACCTTTGCAATGTGTTTTTCATAGTATTAGATTTAAGGTTAACAAAGGTTGGAGTACAGCGGTACTCCTTTTTTTATGCCTGTATATCTCATTTCACACTTGCCAGCATCAAAGTAGCGTCATTGTGATTCAGTTCGTAAACGCTGGTTTCAATATTATCATTGTAAGCATTGTCCTTGGAGTTCCAACGGGCATAGCTCAAAGAAACCTCATCACCCGTATATTCGATATCCAGCTTGAAGTAAGGAACCCACGCTTCTTTTACACTGTCCCATTTGGAAGCTTCTTTGCTGATTACACGACTCTCATTGTCATAGCCATAAGTATAACGCAGGTGACGGAATAAATAACCATCCTCATTACGGAAGATTGTCCGGGCTGTTACCAGTTCGCCGCTCATTTCCTCGTTCTTTACGTAATCCGTAGGATTCATTGCATTCGCAGAGAAGTTTAATACGCTTGCCATTACTACCGCTACCATTACCACTGCCTTAAGAATTACATTTGTCTTCATAATCGTTATGTTTTTATTGTTATTATTAGTTTGAGTTATTCAGGCTTTCTTTGCCGAGCGCCTTCGGCTATATATAGTCAATTGCTGTGCCAAACTTATAAACAACTGAAAATCAACGATTATCTAAAACAAAGCTGTGTTCATTTCCGAACAACTGTCCGCGCAAAAGCGAACATTATAAAAAATGCAACTGCCGAAAAATATCTTTCGACAATAGCGTATTCAAAAACAGATTTGAAGTTATCTATTCGAAAGAATAGATAACTTCAACTTTAACTCCTGTGGAGCATTTTATGGCAGGAACCTCTACCGTAGTACATCTTTTATCTTTGTCATAAACATACGATACAGCAGTATTACCGTTCACCTTTACGGATACGGGTGCGGCAGTATCAAATATCCGCAACGTATATGAACGTACAGACACGCCACCCTTATAATTACCCCGACGTGCAGAAATAATATACTTACCTCTATTTCCATCAGCTATTTGTTTCAGAGCTGTTGTAGAGTACATAGTGGCATAATCACTATTATTTCCACTGTCTTCATATAAAGAACTTTCACCATCAGAACCGGCTACAATATTCAGGATTAGATTATCCGGACGTTCGGTAACATTCATTACAGTAGGAGGGTTGTAGGGTATGATAGCCCCTTGTCTGAAAAAATAGGGTATTTGCTCGTGTGTGAAATTCATAACCTTTTTACACGGTCCCTCAATAAGTTCATTGGTAGATACGCTCCACCATTTTCCTTCAGGAAACCAGATTTCCTTGGCACTGATACCATCAACAGCAGCTTCAGTAATAGGAACTACAAGGATATCATCACCGAAAAAATACTCGTTCTCATAGACATAAGCTTCCTCACTCTCCGGATATTCATAATACAGAGGACGACAAACAGATATACCGGTATCATAAGCTTTACGGGCCATAGTGTAGAGATAGGGAAAAAGCGAGTAGCGAAGCCGTACCGCCTCAAGCATCGTCGGAAAATTATCAAATTTCCAAATTCGACGTTCTATGCGTGCATCGTTTGTCGCATGTGTACGGAAAATCGGTGTAAACACTCCGAATTGTATCCAACGAAGTACAAGTTCCGGATCATTTACAATACTCTCATCTGTGAATGCATGTCCGCCAAGATCGTGCCCCCAATAGCCATACCCTACATTCGAAGCTGTAGCCGTAAAATAAGGTTGGAAGCCAAGAGTCTGAAAGTTTATAAGAGCATCGCCCGAAAAACCAATCTGATAACGATGGCTGCCCAAGCCTCCCCAACGGTGGAAAATTACAGGTCTACGGTCTGTACGTTTTCTCACCATATCGTTAAAGAATATATGATTGCACCAGAATGTTTCACTCAATCCGTAAGTATCATTGCTTGTAAGATGTTGCTGCCAGTCAATCCACCAGAAGTCAACTCCCTCACTTTCGTGATTACGGATGATATTTTTAAAGAATGATTTTGTAAAATCCGTATAGTCAATGCTCCAAGAGATATTATCTTTTTTGTCGTTAAGATACTTACCATTAAGTTCCGAGTTCATTGCCGCGAAATAGACAGGCGATTCATTCTTGTTTATACCGTCGGCAGGATGAAGATTAAGGGCAATCTTAAAATTATTATCATGGATATCCCGGAGCAAGCCCTTAGGATTCGGAATCAGATTGGTATTCCACGACCATCCTGTCCAACCACCTTTATCTCCGGATTGTCCATTTCCTACGTTCCAGTGCCAATCCATATCCAGAATCATTACATCGGCAGGAATCTTATTATCCTTGATTTCAGACATAATCCGGCGGTAGTCATCTGCCGAATAAGCAGAGTATTTGCTATACCAATATCCGAATACATAATCGGGCGGCAATGGTATCTTACCCGCAATTTTAGTGTAGTCGGAAATAGCTTTCTTATAATCATTACCATAACCCAGATAATAGATGTCAAGAGCATCCGTATCGGAGCGTTCCGCCCACCAGTCAAACTCCATATCCGCATTGGGCCGGAGAGCATAAGAACGCCCACCGTCAGAGCGTATGGCAGCCCATGAATCGTCTATGACAGCCCATCCGGAACGTGATATCAATCCGTTCTCCATTTCGGCACGCTTATTATCTCCATTACTTCCGTCAAGAGTGCGGCAGGTACCTTTAAGATTCAACGAATCTGATTTACCGGGATACCACACAGACTCACATCCATTGTTATCGATAGTTATGGTCAGATTTTCAGGAGAGGCAGGAGTTGTCACCGGATTTGTACTTTTGCGATATTTCAACCTTACCTTATCGGTAACTATATACAAATACGTATTGTCTTCCCTCTTCCTGAAACGTGGCACCTTCAGTCTACGATTGGTTACGGTAAACGTAGCTTGGTCCTCAAATATACCTTTAGCACTGTATTCAATGCGAATCATTTCCGGTGTAAGAACAGTGAAGCGCGCTTTTCCGCAAATCACCACCGCTTCAGGATTGGCAACCGGATTATTATCGGACGCTGAAGTCTTTGCGGTTGCCAGCATTAGTAGGGCAACCAAACAAATAATTGTTTTCCCCTTTTTAAAATTCAAAAGAAACCCTTGTTGCAAGGGTTTCTTTTGAGAAGAAGATTTCTTAAATCCATTCATTGGGCATTCAATATTTCAATTAAAATATTATTTCAGATTCTTCACTCCTTTCATTGCAGCCTTATCCGTAACTTCCATGATACTGATAGCATAACCGCCACCCGGCGCTGCTTTCATTTTCAATACAGATTTGGCCGACACAATTCCTTTCCGAATGGTATAAACTTGAGGATTAGTTCGATAATGGGCATCCTTACTGTCTTCATAGACAGTGGCAATATACTTCTTATCCTTATCAAGGAAGTCCAACTTCAATGCTGAAATATGACCGTCCTCGTTACTGGTGCAGCCTACAAACCAATTATCCGTTCCCTTAGCCTTACGGGCAACCACAATATAACGTCCCGGTTCGGCTTCAAGATAACGGCTTTCATCCCAATCTACCGCTACATCCTTGATGAACTGAAAAGCATCCATAAAACGTTCGTAATTCTCCGGAATGTCGGCAGCCATTTGCAAAGGGCTATACATAGTGACATACAATGCCAGTTGACGCGCAAGAGTGGAGTTTACATGAGAATGACTGTTGGGATTCAATTTATTCATATCCATTTCGAAAATACCAGGGGTATAATCCATCGGGCCGCCTTGCAGACGAGTAAACGGAAGCACAGTGGTATGAAAAGGTTTGTTACCGGCAAAAGCCTCGTATTCCGTACCTCTGGCAGACTCATTACCAATCAGGTTTGGATACGTGCGGCAAAGTCCCGTAGGACGTACTGCCTCATGGGCATTAACCATGATACGATGCTTCGCAGCTTCAGTCACAGCATACAGATAATGATTATTAAGCCACTGTCCGTAATGATGTTCTCCGCGGGGAATCATATTCCCCACATAACCACTCTTGACCGAGTTATATCCATATTTATTCATCAGCTGATAAGCCGCTTCCATATGCCGTTCGTAGTTACGTACAGAGGATGATGTTTCGTGGTGCATCATCAGTTTCACCCCTTTTGAATGAGCATATTCATTCAGCATTTTAATATCAAAATCGGGATAAGGAGTTTGGAAGTCGAAAACATAATCTTTAGAATTGCCAAACCAATCTTCCCAACCAATATTCCAGCCTTCCACCAATACTTGGTCGAAGCCATGTTCGGCGGCAAAATCAATATACTTCTTTACATTAGCATTGTTAGCCGGATGGACCCCGTTGGGTTTCACCCCGGTATAATCCGTTTCATCGAGTTTCACCGAAGGAATATCCCAAGTATACGCCCATGGCTTTCCACCGGCAATCATTTCCCACCACACACCGATGTACTTCACCGGCTTAATCCAAGAAGTATCTTCATATTTACAAGGCTCATTCAGGTTAAGAATAAGATTCGATGCCAATATCTTCCGTGCGTCGTCACTCACCATCACCGTACGCCAAGGAGTATGGCAAGGACTCTGCATATATGCTTTGTTTCCTACCGCATCCGGAGTCAGCCATGATTCGAATATTAAATTCTTATCATCCAGATTAAGATGCATGCATGAATAATCAACCAACGCAGCCTCGTGCAAATTGATATAAAGTCCTTCGGCCGTTTTCATCTGAAGGGAAGTCTGCACACCGGTAGGCGAGAAAACAGTCTGCGAAGCATTACCGCTGACAGCGCCTTGCAGCAACCCGCGGATTTCGGAAAGTTTAGACTCCGTATAATCATATTCTTGTGTATCATAATCTCCCGGAATCCACCATGCAGTATGGTCACCGCTCATGGCAAACTGCGAATGTTCCTCCCTGACAACGAAATAGACTAAATTCCTCTGCTGAGGGAATTCGTAACGAAAGCCTATCCCATCGTCGTACACGCGGAAACGAAGATTCATAAAACGGCCGGTCGATGTTTGCTTCAGTTCCACCAGCAGTTCGTTATAATGATTACGTATATCCTTATTCTCTCCCCACACCGGTTGCCAAGTTTCATCGAACGAAGATGTAGAGGTATTTACTACTTCAAATCCCTCCTGCAAGCTTTCCTGCCCGTTCAGTTCAAGGCCCAAGGTACTGGGATTGATAACCTGAGATTTCTTGTATTGTAAAGAATAAGAGGGTTTGCCTTTTTCTTGCAGTTCAAAAGAAAGATGGACATTATTGTCCGGAGAAACCTGTTGGTAAACCTTGGTAGCATTCTGCGCTTGCACCGTCAGTGCCATAAACAACGCACAAGTTACCAATACTATCATTTGAAAAGTTTGTTTCATATTCAAAAGTACCTGTTTAAGTAAATAATAAATAAATCTGTATGATTTATCTGAATTCATATCACTAACTGACAGTTTGTATAACCTATGTCTATTCCTTGATTATACCTCCCCGCCCCTTTACTATATGAGCCTTTATTAAAAGGCTTTTAATAGTACAAAAAATATCCTCATTCATAGATTATTCCGTTAATATAGACATGTATTTATGAATGAGGATATAAGCTTTTTATAAAATCCTGAAAACTGTTATTTCACCCTGTTGATTCAGTTGTTGCTGATTATAATTTCTCTGCGGTTAATGTTACATTTTCCAATTCGGAAGTATTCAGAGTGAGTTTATAAGTACCGGTTTGGGCTTCAGTTACTTGCCATTTGTAATCTTTACCATTCTCCTGACGACAATCTACATTCATGTTACTTCCTGTTACAAATGGAGTATTTGCCTCAGGAGCATAATAATCATCATTAGTATTAGTATATTCTATTTTGGAGAGTATTTTAAAGTCACCCTCATGCAAGTTGATTATCAATTCATATTTATTGTTATCTATCTTTGTAAAATAGGGAGCTCTTTTCAAATCATAACCATTGTTTTGATTTTCACCCTCTTCCACTGATAAAACACTTCCAACCAAATAAACAACATCTAACTTTTTCACTTCTACTTTCATAGTTTCCACATTAACAGTGACAGTATATGTACCTTTTTCTTTTATCACCCACTTATTATCACGTTTAATGGATTCATTATCATAATATATCACAGGATATGCATTCATTTCCACATTTAATTCTACTTCTTTATTAGTTGTTCCATTCATATTAGGCATTAATTGTACATCTCCAATAATACTTTGTTGAAGGAGAGCAAATTTCATTTCTTGGTTATCATCTTTTACATTTCCTGTCCAAGTAAAGGTTTTCCCATCTGTGCTTTTCATCATTTCATACGGCCGTCCCCAATCCGTGAAACCACTTGCCAAGTATAATCTATCAAATTTCAATGTTCCAGGAACTATTATATTATCATCACTTATATCACCATCGTCCCAATTCTTAATGCTTACTCCTGTAATACTTACATTTATATTTCCTGAAGGAGTTGTTTCAAATTTAACTTTATAAGTATACTTCTTACCAGCTTCAAATGTAGTACTGTTACTAATCGTCGCATTAAATATTTTTTCATTCAATTGAAATGTCAATTTACGATCTTCTGCACTATTGTTTTCTTCATTGGGTAACACAATAGCTTCTGTAAAACGATAATTACTCAAATTCCAATATTTCATAACTATGTCTTTTTTTTCACTCCCATCAGCAATCAACAACTTATCATTCAAAATATCATACTGAATATCAGTATATTGATTGCCTATTGCAGCATATATACCATCGGTATTGACATCACCTTCTATTTCAAAAAAAAGTTTAGTCAAACGATGTTTAAATCCAAGATTAATAATAGGAGTACTTTTACTTGCACCTTCTGCTTTTGCTGACATTAAATCTATACGTGGCTGCTCATCCTGATTAGCTAAATCCAACGATAATTTATTTTCAACTACATTTCCTTGCGGATAATAAGCCACTACATTCACAACATCATCACTTTCGGGAAAATAAGCCGTATTAGTTTCCCCGTCAGGAGAAAAATTACCATTGTTCTTATCAATTACTACATAACGATAATTACTTACATCACCTACTATGCTATTTTCTGCACTTACCATATACACACCGATAGCGTCCTTCTCATCCCAATGGTCATCTGCCGCACGTGTCATAAGCATATTGATATCACCATTTATTTGCAGTGGTACCCGTCTGCTATCCATTACCTGTTCGTCTATTTCATTGCTGCAACCTGCCATCATCAAAGCAGCCAGCATAACAAAACATGTGTTCTTTTTCATTGCTTAAGTCTTTAAAGTTCTTAATTATTTTAACCAATCTAAATCTCCTTTTTTTTCCACAATCCAATTTATGACATTACCGTTGAACCCACCTTTTCCTTCTATATCCAACGGCGTATTACCGCCTTCGTCAAGTTTAGACAATACTTCAGTAAGGTCGGTAGTTATTGTCTCAGTTGTTTCATCTTCTTTAGTTATCTCCACCGTCATTATCTGCCGCTGGGCTTTTTCTTGAGATACCCCCAATAGACGCACAGTGCCTTTGAGCCGCATACTTGCCTCACCTTCTGCTACCGGTGACGCAGTAAAACTGACAGAAGCTTTAGCCACACTCAGCAGTTCACCGGTAGTCAGGTCTATACTCGAAACTACATTATCCAGCATACCTGTCACCGATTTAATACTCTCCACATCGGTATCCATTGTTATATTAACTTGACGTGTACGCTGTTGCATCTTTACAGTCAGCCGCAATGTATCTCCTGTCAAAGCAAGTAGTTCATCCTGTACTAAATCCTCCGAAACAGAAAACAAATCATCGGGATTACCTGTAACGACAGAACTTCCCTCACTCCTTGTAGCTACCGTATTCAGGGTAGCTATATTACCGTTAACACTAACTCCTTGCGGTTCATTATACGCCACCATGCCATAATCACTTGTGGAGAGCAATAAAAAACTATTTACATTACCGGTTACTTCCTGTGTCTCATTGCCTATACGTACCATATATTTCGCCGGTGCTGCCGAAGAACATTCCGACCAATCTGCCGTAAGTTTTACCACAGTCCGCGCTTTCTTCATCGGTGCCGGTAATTCGTCTTCGGCACAACTGCCCATCACGCATAGTCCTGCCAAGAGAAGTAAAGCATTGAATTTACATAATCTTATTCGTCTCATTTTTCAATAAATATTAGTTGGTAAACTTTTCATTTTCCTTAACTCTGCTTTATCTTGCACTTCTATCAAACTGATGGCATAGCCTCCACCCGAAGCCGCCCTAAGTTTCAGTTTGGTTTTGGAAGTAGCAATCCCTTTGCGAATAACATAAGCCTGCGGATTTTTCTTCCAATCGGCATCTTTTGCATCGGCATAAACAGTAGCGATATACTTCTTACCAGGAATCAAAAAATCAAGTTTAAGATTGGATACATGCCCATTCTCATCGGCCGTACAGCCTACAAACCAATTATTTGTACCTTTGGCACGTCGTGCTACAGTGATATAATCACCCGGTTCGGCTTCCAAATACCTGCTTTCATCCCAATCTACCGCCACATCCTTGATAAACTGGAATGCATCTATAAAACGTTCGTAATTCTCAGGCAAATCCGCAGCCATTTGAAGCGGACTATACATAGTACAATACAAAGCCAATTGACGGGCCAATGTAGTACGTGCCTGCTGATCCTTTTTATAACCGTTCTCGTAATAACTCAAATCTCCCTGAAAGATACCCGGAGTATAATCCATCGGTCCGCCCATTAAACGGGTAAAAGGTAAAATAGTAGTGTGATCCACCGGATTACCGCCCATTGATTCAAATTCGGTTCCACGGGCAGATTCCTGCGCCAACCAGTTTGGATAAGTACGGCACAACCCCGTAGGACGTACAGCTTCGTGACTGTTTACCATAATATTAAAATCCGCTGCGCGCTTTGCCACATGGATATAATGATTATTCATCCATTGCGAAGCATGATATTCGCAACGCGGAATTATAGGGCCTACATAACCCGTTTTTACTGCATTATAACCATGATTCACCATAAATTTGAAAGCATCATCCAATTGTCGTTCATAATCAGCGGCATTGGCAGACGTTTCATGATGCATCATTACACGCACCCCCTTTTCATGGGCATACCGCTGCAATTCATCTACATCGAAATCCGGATAGGGAGAAGTAAAACTAAACTGGCGATTTTTAGTATAAGCCGTCCAGTCTTCCCAACCTTCGTTCCATCCCTCCACCAATACGGCGGCAAAACCATGTTTGGCAGCAAAGTCAATATATCTTTTTACATTATCGGTATTGGCCGCATGACGCCCATTAGGAGTCAGCTTGCTATAATCGGTCACTCCCGGTTTTGCACGATTATAACTGCTGTATGCCCAATCTTTCCCTGTCCCGATAAACATCTCCCACCATACACCGATATATTTCATCGGCTTAATCCAAGATGTATCTGCATATCCGCAAGGCTCATTCAGATTCAGAATCAGCTTACTGGCAAGGATATTCCTTGCGTCATCACTTACTACCACTGTGCGCCAAGGCGAGAAGCAAGGGGTTTGCAAGAAACCTTTATCACCGTTTTTATCCGGTACTAAGCAGGCAGTCAAACAAAAAGACTTATCATTTACATTCAATTCCATAGCTGCGTAATCCACCAAAGCAGCTTCATGGATATTAATGTACAATCCGTTGCTCCCTTTCAGCATCAGAGGCGTCTGTACTATCAAATCACCCGCCGATTTCGCTTCATACGACTTCATGGCCACGGATTGTTTAGGCATCTCTTCACGTATCTGAGAAAGAGGAGCTGTGGTGTAAGTAAACTCATTAGTGTCATAATCACCCGGCATACAAAAAGCCGTATAATCATGCGCCAAATTGAACTGAGTCAGTTCCTCATTGATAACGAACTTATTCAAAGTAGGTTGTTCGGGAAACTCATAACGAAATCCCAAACCATCATTAAAGAGACGAAAACGTATATTCAACGTGCGCCCGCTGAAACCTTGTTCCAAGGTAAGCAACATTTCGTTATAATGGTTACGGATAAGCGATTGCTCACCCCATACCGGTTTCCACGATTCGTCCAATGAATCCGTCTGTACCGATTTCACACTGAAATCGTTCATTAATCCGCGTTCATATTTAATATCCAATCCGAGACGACTCGGTGCAAGCACAGCTTTACCTTTGTAAGAAAGTTCGTAATAGGGAATTCCCCTTTCTACTACTGTCTTCAGTAATAAATTACCGTCCGGTGAGGAAAGATTCTGCGCTTTCCCCACTGCTGCCAGAAGTAGAAATAACACTATATTAATTGTATTTTTCATATTTCTCTATCTATTCATAAGTGAGACAATCAGAGTTTGGTCAACCTCACAATCTTGCAGGCATGCGCCTCAAGTTCCACATTCAAGTTATCAGCTTCTCCTTCATCTGCATGTTTCCACAAGTCACGCACTTTCATCTTACCCTCAATACCTAAATCGGAGAATTTCACCGAACGAAACTGCTTGGAATCTTCGCGATTGAACAAGCCTATCACCCAGTCACCGTTTGTCATCTGTCCATACCATATCTGACTGTTCGTACTATTTAAAACATCGGATAAAGGTTTACCGGCAAAACCATCCTTATTCAAAGCCAGCATTTCTTCGTTCTGGCAAAACTTCAAATCTGAATTGGCAAAACTATCTCCCGGCACATCGGCAATCGCTACCGGACCGCCCGCCATGAGTTGCAGAGAAATGACACTTTCCTTTTCCGCATCGGAACCGAATGTATTCAAGCGGATAAAGTCACCGTCCATAATCATTTTACCACGTCCGGAGTATTTAGACCAGTGCGTAAAGCCATCGAACATATTGCCACAACTGGGCCAATCTTCAAATACTTTGCCGCGATCGGAATTAGACACATGATGCCAGCCACCGCTCCACGTATCACCAACGATACGCGCCATATTACCATACTCACGCTCCAGAGCCGCATCCTCATGCATATTGGGCATTACCAACGAAGTAAATACACCGTATTTCTTTGCAGCCTTACAAATATATTGCAGAGCAAGCTTATAATTCTCTCGTCCGTACCCTTTACCTTTTATGGCATTCATACCGCGGTCGTACCCGTTTTCATAATAACAAAGGAAGTCCATACGGATAAAGTCCACACCAAGATTCTTATAATATTTAAAGAAGCCGTCGATGTACTCCTCAGCGCCTTTATGACTTGCTACTACCCACCAGAAGCCATCGTCGGCATCAGGATAAAGTACATTATCTTCACCTTGCTTATAACGCAAATCCTTGAAAGTAATATTATCAGTACCCTCTATAATGGTTTCTTCCGGACCATGTATCCACAAAGGATTGTCATAGACACCCAATTTCAGTCCCTTAGCCTTGCACATTTCCGAAAGTTTCTTCAGTTTTACCGATCCGTATTTCGTCATATATCCCATAGGATCGGGCTCGGAAGTACCATCCATCGCCATAAAACCATCCGTACAAATCATATTGTAACCATAAGGAAGCAGATTTTCCGCCACATAGTCGATTATATTCTGCCAGGAACCTTCAGACATATCAATAGCCTGTCCTTGCCCACCGGCATTGACCAATTCTTCATTTCTGCGCTCCAATTTCCAACAGTATTCATAGACACTCCAATAGAGAGGGGCATTATAAGTATGTATTCCTTCCGTATCAGCGTCATCACCGGGAGTTATCACGGGATCATCGGGAATCATATCCGGTGTCCAGCCTGTACCCTTATCCTCGCATCCTCCGAAAAAGAATGTCAATGCCATCAAAAACAGTTTCATATTCAAATTCTTTATCATATCATTATTTTTACCTGAATTTCTCAAACAAGACAATACTTGTTTTATTATACTTTCATTATCACTCAGATTTTGTCAGACGTACAATCTTGCAAGAACGCCCGGGAATCTTATAACTCAAAGAAGTTTCAGCTTCCCCCTCATCCTGATGTTTCCACAAATCACGCACTTTTACTTTGCCCTCAATGCCTATTTCAGAAAAATCGAGTGTACGGTCATATTCATTATCTTCTTTATTGAAAAAACCTACGATATAGTCTCCGTCGAACATCTGTCCGTACCATATTTGATTTTTTGCATTCCACAAATCATCCGACAAAGGTTTTCCTACAAATCCGTCTTTGTTCAAAGCCAGCAATTCTTCATTCTGATAAAACTTTAAATCACCGCTGACAATCGTATTATACTGATCGGCTACGGCAATCGGACCACCCGCCATCAGTTGCAAAGAAATCACGCTCTGTTTTTCACCTTCCGTATCAAATGTATTCAAACGGGTAAAATCAGCATCCAGCACTACCTTTCCCCTTCCCGCGATGTGCGACCAACTGATAAGGCCGGTAAACATATTAGAGGTAGACGGCCATCCATTGGGATTGAACCATGTAGGGCCATTGCTTGCAAAGTGTTGCCACCCGCCTTTCATTGTATCGGCATCTACCCGAATCATATTACCATATTTCTTCTCCAACTCCGCATCATTTTTCAGATTAGGCATCACAAGCGAAGTGAATACCTGATACTTTGTGGCGGCCTCGGAAATATACTTCAGAGCGAGTTCGTATTCTTCACGTCCATATCCTCTACCGGGCATTCCGCCGGCACCATCTGCCGTTTCAAACAGACAGAGGAAGTCCATACGGATAAACTCTACTCCTATTTTCTTATAATATTTAAAAAAGCCATCAATAAACTCCTTAGCACCTTTATGACTGGGAACTATCCAAGTAAAGACATCCCCTTTATCCGGATAAAGAACATCATCTTTGGCGGAATTGTACACTAAACTCCCCACTGTAATACCTTCCGTACCTTTTACTACCGTTTCATACGAGCAGTGTACCCATAACGGATTATCATAAACACCCAGTTTCAAACCTTTGGCCTTACATTTAGCTACTAAATCCGTCAGTTTTATACCGGCATAATGGGTCATATACCCACCCGGATCAATACCGGGATCGTTTGTCATTGACATAAAGCCGTCCGTACAAATCATACCGTAACCATAAGGCAGAAGATTCTCCGATACCCAATCAATATTCGCATCCCAAGTCACTTCAGGCATATTCGTATTACTACCGGCCTGTTCGGCTACCCAGGCATACTCATATACACTCCAATATAAAGGAGCGTTCAAACTGATAGGTGCATACACCTGTTCATCGTCATCATCATCATCAGACGGCAAATTCTCGTTAGGAATCATATCAGGCGTCCATCCGGTTCCTTCATCTTGGCATCCCCCAAAAAGGGATGCCACAATCAATAAAAATTGTATAATAAATATTTTTATCATAATTACCTGGTATTACGGTAGTTTTTCAAATTTAACTGTCATATCTATCACATTCAGAAAGATTTTATAATTACCGGTTTCGTTATCTTGTACTTTCCACTGATAATCATGTTCATCGTCAGCTTTTTCGATAAATTGCATGTGTGTTTCTTCAAGAGAAGCTCTTTTGTCATTTACATTTTTCGGCATTAAATAATCAAGAAAACCGTAACCGGGAGTAAGGTCATTGACTGGAAACTTGAATGTACCCTTACTTAATTTACCCTCCCATACAAAAATATTCCTTGATGAATCATACGACAATTCTTGAGCACTTCCTAAAGTCCAATTATTATTTGGTTGACCGAGTATCCAAATGCGCTTATAAGGAATATTTTCCGGAACTTCGGGTACAACCTGTTTTTCAAAAATAATAGTCATCATATAAGTATCCAACGTAATCCTATAATTACCAGTTTCACTTAGATTGACTTTCCATTTTGTATCATTAGCATCTTTTGTTTCCGGATAATTCTTGCGTATCATCTTTGTCGAAAAAATAGATGCTCCGTTTGTTTCAGCCATCAGATAATCACACTCAAATCCTTTATCATTCTGCAACATAAATTTTAGTTCTCCTTCGTATAAAGGACCCTCATATACAAATTCTACTTGATTCTTTTTCGTCAATTCAATGGTACTAGGAACGTTCCAGCCTGCCGGAGTAGCGCCACCTATTATCCATATATTTTGATAATCATTTCCATCCGGATATTCATTTGTAATAGTTAATTTCTCCACATCGACAGTAATGAAATAATATCCTTCCGTATCTATGTGGAACAATGTTTCCGTACCATCATCCGTTTCATCATAAACCAATGTATTGTTATCGGCACCTCTTGTATAAGAAGGTGTCAGACTTGTCCGGCTCTTTATGAACTTAAAGTCACCTTGCTTCAAATGTCCGCCCCATTCATATTTTTGTTCGGAAATCACCTCATTCATTTTAAGCGATTTAGTTGCATCCATCCCTTCAACGGCGCTACCTACAATGAAAAGATCTCTTGCCGCAATATAATAACCTGTCACCGAAAACTGCACCTTGGATATTTCCGGTTTCATATATACACTGCCTCCTGAAACTTCAGCTATGATTTCTGCCTCTAACATGACGGTTTCTCCCGCTGTTACCTTCCACCCGCTCAATAAAGCGTTCATTTCCTTGTGCGTATAACTGATACTTTGTACACCTTCCGGAATTTCTACTTTTGCGATGGAAGTCTCAAAGTTATTATCGGCCATATCCATCTTAAAATAATATGTGAGTTTCGTTCCTTCTCCTCGATTGGCAGCACTTCCCCATGTAAAGGATATTGCTTCTTCATTACCCAAATCCTGATTCAATACCACATCACTCGAAGAAACTTTCAGTCCCATCGTGTCTTGTGGGAAATCCAAAGTTATCCGCTCCGTTTCATCTTGACAGCCCATAATTACAAAGGGTAATGTCATTAGAATATTTTTTATCGCATTCTTCATAATAATCAATTACATTTTTAACCGTTAATTCCAATAAGGGCTTTGAACAAGTTTATCATTCTTATCTATTTCCGACTGATGGATAGGGAACCAATAATAGGCTTTCTTGTATACCCGTTTCAGATAAGGCGTACGTACATAGAAAGAAGAATTATCTTTTCCGCTGAAATTCATTCCGTAGAAATCACCGTTCAATACATTTTCCGCTTCTTTCCAACGGCGAAGATCATCATAACGGATTCCTTCACAGCTCAATTCCACACGACGTTCGGCACGAATCAACTTGCGCATTTCCGCCTGGTCGTTCAAATCAACATGAATAAAATTATCATCCGTAGCACCTGTGGTATACTGACGAATGCCCGCACGTTCACGGATTTTATTCAGATAGACCAAAATGTCTCCATTACCCGGATCGGATTCGTTCAATGCTTCCGCATAATTCAGATAAGCCTCGCCCAAGCGATAGACAATACCCGGACGATACTTATAAGTACCCTGTTTTACATTTAAGTCCGGAGAGATTTTTTTACGTATCAAATAACCGTTTTGTGGAGCATCATGGGTATGCGGATTGTCGGCGCTTCCATTGAAAAAATTAAATACACGCTTTTCCTGTGTGAAATAAGAGTTATTATAGCTCACCGTAATATAGAAACGAGGCTCACGATGACAATACATATTATAAGTGTTTTTCTTGCTTATCGCTCCTCCGTTCACTTCCGTATCCCACACTGTATTATCACGCGTTTCATCAGAAACAGAATAACCTGTTTCCACATATTCGGAATTATCATCATTGATAGGCAGACCGTTTTCCATAAAGAATGCATCCACCAACGACTGCGTAACGCCTAAGCCGCCGCTACCGCCACTGGCAGCCGGAGTAGCATGTTTTTCGTATTCCCCATATTCCGAACCACCGGGACGTGCAAATAGAATTTCAGTATTTCCTTCGTCATATCTTGTCAGGAAAAGATTTTGATAAGACATAAACGAGTCTATTGTACCATCATCATTCTTCTCCGTATACAATTTATGTCCGGCAACTTCAGCGGCATCAATCAGTTCTTTACAAGCCTGCGCCGCATACGCCCATTTAGTCTTGTCGGCAGTAGTACTGAAAAGATTCTCGCCGTCCTTATTCTTATGATTTGCATAATCAGGATTTCCATTTACCAACGGACTGGCGGCAAAAAGTAACATACGGGCACGTACTGCAAGACACATGATAGAAGTAGCACGGCCGTATTTACGTGCTTCGGTATATTTGGCAGGAAGAATTTCGGCCACTTCCTTCAACTCTTTATCCACCCAATCCACCACTTCATAATAGGGGCGTTGTCCTTCCATTAAATCCGCCAAATTAAAGTCTGTCGGCGCTATATAGTTCGGTTTGAAAGGAACCGGACCATACGTATTTGACAGCAGATAATAATAATAAGCGATCATAAACCGCATCTCCGCTTTCATATACGTCACTTCAGTAGCACTGATTCCCTGATCGGGCAGCGGATGTACGTTTTCTATAAAAATATTAGCCTCGCGTATCAGCTGGGGCAACCGTGACCAATAGTTACCGTCCCAATCCGTAGAAGGTGTCCATTCGCCCAATAGCATCGGAATTACTTTCCAATCCCATTGCCGCCACCGTTCAGAGGCCGTCATATCATCACTGAGAATATCCCATCCTAATTTCCGCGCGTATCCCCAATAAGGATCGGGAACATGAGAATATACATTGGCAAGCCAACCCTCTGTACGGGTTTTATCTTCGAATACCATAGGGAGTGTCAGTTCCGTATCTGATTCTTTATCCAGATAATCGACGCATGAAGTCAAGAGTTGCATACCCAAAACTCCGGTTATAATATATTTAAATAGTTTCATAATATGATTGTATAGTTGGTTATCATTAAAAATTCAAGTCAAATCCCACCATCAAAGAGCGCATGGACGGATATTTCAAACCGTCGACGGTATCCAGTTCAGGATCCCAAAGTTTGAATTTGGAAAGATAGAACAGATTGTTACCGCTCACAAAGAAGCGGATGCTCTTGGCATGAATTTTACGCGTAACAGACTGAGGAATACTGTAACCCAATTCTATTGATTTCAGTCGCAAGAAACTCATATCTTTCTTCCACCAGGTAGAAGCACGGTTATTATTGGTATTCGTACTCTCTGATAGACGAGGCCAGAACACATCCTGCGAAGGATTCTTTTCTGTCCAGCAATCGGTATAATTATCGTATACATTACCCAATACGCCTTGTCCGCTCCCCGGAATAAAATAATCGGAACCACCGATAACGCGATACGCATCTGCAGAGCCCTGGAAGAAGAAGCTGAAATCCCATTGCTTGTAATTCAGGTTACCACCGAAACCGTATACCATACGCGGATCTTTTGTTCCGCCTATATATCCTTCATCCGCTTCCGTAATGACCCCATCATCATTCATATCGACATATTTGATATCTCCCGGACGTACCTCCGTTCCTAATTCAGGTTTCGGTATACCGGGTTTCAGTTCCCCGTTTATAAAATCATCTTCCGTAAAAAGGCGTTCTGCCTGCAATCCCCACAGGGTATTAATGGAGCGTCCCGTAATGGAACGGTAAGTTCCTTTGACCGATTCCGGCTCGTCTTTCTCCAATATCTCATTTTTAGCATAAGTGACAGTACCTCTCAGGCTCATTGCCCAATCATCATTGAACCGTTTGTTGTAAGTTACCGAAAGATCATATCCCTGATTATTCACTTTACCATAGTTGGCATACGGATTAGACACGAAACCTGCTTGGGTAGGGATGGTAGAACGTTGCATAAAAATACTGGTACGTTTTTCTTTAAAGAAATCCAGTTGTACATCCAACTCGTTCCACAACCCCAATTCAAGACCGATATTCATTTTAAGAGCTTTTTCCCAAGTCAGATCGGAAACCCCTACTTCACCTTCCTGAATACCTGTGTAATAGTTGCTATCGGTATATCCGAAATGATAACCGCTGGAATTACTGTTAATGGTAGTGATATATGCAAAACGACGACCGCCGATATTATCATTACCTACCGAACCGACAGAAGCTCTCAACTTCAATTTTGTAATGTCTTCCTGCAAATTCCTCATGAAGCTTTCTTCTGAAATCAACCAACCGATGGCTACGGAAGGGAAGAAACCGAAGCGCTTGCCTTTTGCAAAGTTCTCCGAACCGTTGTAACCGAAATTAAATTCACTGATATAACGGCGGTCGAAAGTATAAGAAAGACGACCGGCGATACCTTGTGTACGATTAGGTTGTACATCACCCCAGTCATAGCTACGCTGGTTGTATAAGAAAAGCGCATCAAGCGCATGTTTGTCAAAAGTACGGTTATATGTAACGGCAGCTTCCAGATAAGTACTTTGGTTTCCGTAATTGGCATTACTTGAATGGTCTAAAAACTCACTACCATAACTCAAAATACTGTGCACCAATTCTCCTTCATCATTACGCGACTTGGCCACACTGTAATAATCAGGTTCCTTACCGCGAGTAACAAAATTCTCATTATATGTATCGAATGCAAACGTCACTTTCATTTTCAGCCCCGGAGTAATCATCTTTAAATTCTGTTCCAAAGAAAAAAGAGATTCCAGCTTACTTTTTCCACCGCGGTAATAACCGTTCTGCGTATTCATAGCCCACGGGTTTTTACGGGTATTGCTGACACGAGGAATGGTACCGTCCGAATAAACGGCAGGATGTACAAACGGCGGAGTCTCGAAAGCAGCTTGAAACAGTTCATCCGTACTACTTCTCGATTTACGAAGATTCTGTAAATAACCTCCCACATTGAAACGTAAAAGCGTTGTTTTCGTCAAATCCAAATCCACATTGGCACGAATATTATAACGGTTCAGTTTGCTTTGCGTATCGTAAGGCAGTGTTTTATCAGACCCCATAATTCCGTTTTCATGGTAAAGAGAAGCTGTCAATGAATAGCGAAGTATTTCCGTACCGCCGGATACCGTCAGATTTGCACGCGTAGAATTAGCGTAATCCTTGGTTATCGCATCTATCCAGTCTACATCAGGATATAAATCTTTATCATATCCATAATAAGTCTTCAAAATCTGGTCTTTCGTAAACAGCCTTTTGTTCGGGTCGGACTGAAGCGTATTCAGCAAACTCATATATTCGGCAGCTCCTATGAACTGAGGAAGCTTTGTAGGAGCCTGAATAGATTGCTCCACACGTAAATTTACGGAAGGAGCAGATACCGAACCGCGTTTGGTATTAATCAAAATAACACCGTTGGCACCTCGCACACCATACATGGCGCTGGCCGATGCATCTTTCAATACTGAGAACGATTCTATTTCCGCCGGATCGATATCATTCAAACTACGCTCTACGCCATCTACCAAAACCAACGGAGACGTATTTCCGCTGAATGAAGATATACCACGAATCCAAAAATTTGAGTTATCATACCCGGGCTCTCCCGAAGGCTGTACGGCAATGACACCTGCCAGTTGTCCCGCCAGATTATTACTCATGGAACGGGATGAACCTACCTGTAATTTCGCAGGCTCTAAAGTTTGTACGGAACCGATAACCGAGAGTTTCTTCTGATTACCATATCCCACAACTACCACTTCATCCAATGCTTCTACATCTTCCAATAAAGTAATATTAAAATTGATATTATTACCAACCGGAATTTCCTGAGTTTTAAATCCTACATAGGTGATGACAAGAATACTGCTTTTATCAGGTACTTCAATATAAAAATGACCGTCAATATCGGTAATAGTCCCCCCTGAAGAACCTTTTACCATAATATTTACACCCGGTAAAGTGTTTTTTTCTTTGTCGATGACAGTACCACTGACACGGATACCTTTTTGCTGCTCGATAGTCTCACTTTCGGAATATGGAGTCTCCGCATATAACGGAAATACATATACCCCGCAAAATAAAGAACCTACAAGCAGTGTTTTCTTTAAATTCATAGTAATTACATTTATTGGTTATTAAATGATATTATAATCAGTCCTTGTTATAATTCAAAGGCTAATGCAAAAATCATAAATTAATCTAATACAAATAAATATATAAGATTAAAATACAAAGATAGTTTACTATAAAATACCTGAAAATCAAATATTTGATAGTAAGATCAAGACATAAAAATATAAATGCCGTACAATACTTAAAAGGATGTAATCTGCATAATATTTTCTTCAAAATGCTCCGGATTCAGCGATTTCAGCCTTAACCGCGAGCGATAAGAATAGATGGTAGCTTTAGAATAGCGTAAAAAAGATGCAATGCGTTCACTATCGGTGATTCCCAAGCGAATCAGAGCAAAGATACGCAGTTCCGTAGTCAGACGACCCTCTTGCTTAGGCACAATGGAGTCGTTTGCAGGTAACAATGAATTGAATGCTTTTACAAAAGACGGGAACAGGTGCAGGAAAGTTTCATCAAAGGTATTATAAAACGCTTCGAGTTCCTCTTCGATAATGACGGAAGATTTCAATGTTTTAAATAAATCCTCAAGTTTACCGGACGCCGCTTTTTTATTGAGCATTCTGCGGTAATTATCCATCTTGTCGATGTAAGAAGAACATTCCGTCATAAACTTGGTAATGTAAAGCTCCTTAATATTGTTAGCTTCCGAAAGCGACTGGTTCATATCCGACAATGCGTGATTGGTTTCATGGAGCTCTTTATTGGCAGATTGAAGTTGTTCGTTTACAGAATTAAGCTCCACATTCAACTGTCTTAACCGTTCATTGGCCTTGTTCAGCTCGCTTCTTGCCGCCGATAGTTTTTTTATTTGCCGCCGTACATAAATTACCAAACCGATAAGAAACACAGACAATATGCTGATACATACCAATGCAATCATCATCTGTTTCTTTTCTTTCTTCGTTTTGACTTGATAGGCATTATCGATAATAGGCAATGTTTGTGTCACTTCAATAGTACGCAGGCGGGCATTACAGAATGTAGCATCATCCAACGAACGACGCATATAAATATATGCCCGGTTGATATCGCCTTCTTCATAGAGGATAGTGGCCAATCGGCGCAGCGAAATATATTCTTTTACTGCCCATTTCATATCAGCCATTGCAGAGACAATCAAGTATTTCTTTTCTTCTTCCCTGTTTCCTTGTCTTCTGTAAAAATCGGATATGGAGTAGGCCACATAGGCTACATCACGGTTATCAGGATCCAGTTGGCGGTAAAAATCGAGTAATATCTGCAATCCTTTGCTATAATCTCCCTGTTCCAACAATCTGTCAGCACGTATATAAACATCGGTAGAATCATTTTTCTGCATAATCGAATCTTTATAAAGCATGGCTTTTGCCCGATATTCCTTGCTTTGAGACTCGATAATGGTATACTTTACCATAGCTTCATACAGTGTATTGTAAATGAGGAAATAATACCTCTCCAGATATTCTGCCAGCGTAGCCCGGTTAATATTTTGTAAAATATCCGATGCTTCTTTATACATACCACCCTGTATCAGCACATAAGCCATATTCAATCTTGAATCGTCAATGTAATCCTGGCGATTCATCTTATAGGCAGATACCAGTTTTTCCTGCGCATAATGAAGTGCGGAATCAACCACATAAGAAGAATATTCATTGAAAAGAAAGTTCTTCAACTGATAGCGTTCTTCTTCCGATGCGGTTTTGCGTAATTTTGATTTTACGTCAGAAATACGTCCCTCGCGAATATCAACATATTTCTGCTGTTCAGCCACTACTCTATCCAAATCTTCCAAAGAGGGAAAAGCGGTGTTTTGAGCCTGTCCAGCACAGAAATGTAACAATATCGATACGAAGAAGATGATTCTTTTCATTTTTATAGGTTTTTCAGCAACAAAGATATGAAATTTATTACATTCTTAGTGTTAATACCTCTTTCTATCTTCTTCCCGCGCAATACACTCCACCTAATATCAACATCGCACCCATGAGCGAGATTACGGTAAACCGTTCGTCAAGCAGTACGGCAGACCCTATCGATGTAAAAAGCGGATTTAAATAAATGTAGTTGGAAGCCCGTACCGTACCCAATTTTTTCAAAATCATATTCCATACCACAAAACAAATTAAAGAAGCCAGCACCCCTAAAAAAAGGAGATTCATCCAAACCGCCGGTTGCAAAAATCCGGAAAGAGAAAATTGCCAGGGACGAACAAGGAATACGGGAAGTATAGTCAGTACCCCATAAAAGAAAATCTTGCGGGTTATGAAAGCCGTACGGTAACGACCTGACATTTTTTTCATTATCAAACTGTAAAATGCCCAGGAAAAAGCGGCAAGCAAAGTCAGGAAATCGCCAAGGGGTGAAATCTTCAACACAAAATGGCCGTTATACACTACTAACGCCACCCCTACTAATGCAAGCAAAGAACCGCCTATCAGCGCGGCGGTGGCTTTCTCCCTTTTATAAATCAGCAAAGACAGAATAGTGGTGAGCAACGGAGCCGTGCAAACAATGAAAGCCACATTGGTAGCCAGTGTAATTTCCAATGCCGTATTTTCCGTCAGAAAGTAGAACGAACCACCCGTAACGCCACCCGACAACAACCAAAGTTCATCTTTCCAATTATCGGCAAACAGTTTGCGCGGAGAGATAAACCAAATACCCAGATAAGCCATCAGAAAACGAAGCAAAAATATTTCTTGTGGAGAAAGTCCGTATCCTATCAATACCTTCGTAGAGATGAACGTCAGCCCCCATATCCCCACTACAAGAATGGCAATAATATGATAAATGTAATTTTTCTTCGCATTCATATACGACACGGATAAGTTGCCGGCAAAGATACGCTATTTCTATTTTCAATACAATGAAATAACACCTTTAATAAACGCCTTCGGAAATTTACTATAATTCTGAAAAAATTATAGTAAAATTCTCTCTGAATTTATTAACGGCCTATTTCTCCCCTATCAGGGTTTTTACAATAAAAATAAACAAAAAAAGATGCAATCTTCACAGATTACACCCTTTGAAATATCCTAAAAAATCTTTTTTGTAAAATCCTATTGAAGTAATTCAGCCATTATTTGTATTACAAACAAAAAATTAGTTTTAAAAGCACTTCACAAATATAGCGAATAAAAAGCGTATTGTCAAGTATTCCATGCTGTTTTTTTACCCTACTTCGCTACAAATCTGAAAATAAACCCTTAACTTTGCACCGTTTAATTAACAGGATATAAACCAAATTAAACGGGCTATCAACAAGTTTTAGTAAGTATATCAACAAGTTTTCAACAATATAATTACAACCATTATGGAATACAATTTCAGAGAGATTGAAAAGAAATGGCAGAAACGGTGGGTGGAAAACAAAACCTACCAGGTGACGGAAGACGAAACAAAGCAAAAATACTATGTACTGAACATGTTTCCCTACCCCAGCGGCGCAGGTCTGCACGTGGGTCATCCGTTGGGATACATCGCTTCGGACATCTATGCCCGTTACAAACGTCTGCAAGGTTTCAATGTCCTGAATCCCATGGGATATGACGCTTACGGCCTGCCCGCAGAGCAATACGCCATACAAACCGGACAACATCCGGCCATTACCACCGTCAACAATATCAACCGCTATCGCGAACAACTGGATAAGATAGGTTTCTCTTTCGACTGGAACCGTGAAATCCGTACCTGCGACCCGGAATACTATCACTGGACACAATGGGCGTTCCAGAAGATGTTCAACAGCTACTACTGCAATGACGAAAAGAAAGCACGCCCTATCGAAGAACTGACAGAAGCATTCGCCAAATCCGGTAACGAAGGACTGAATGCCGCATGCAGCGAAGAACTGCATTTCACTGCCGATGAGTGGAATGCCATGAGCGAAAAAGAGCAGCAGGAAGTCCTGATGAACTACCGCATCGCCTATCTGGGTGAAACAATGGTAAACTGGTGTCCGCAACTGGGTACCGTGCTTGCCAATGACGAGGTGGTAGACGGCGTATCGGAACGCGGCGGCTTCCCCGTAGTCCAGAAAAAGATGCGCCAATGGTGTCTGCGCGTATCTGCCTACGCACAACGTCTGCTGGACGGACTCGACACCATCGACTGGACCGAATCTCTGAAAGAGACGCAGAAAAACTGGATAGGCCGCAGTGAAGGCGCCGAAATCCAATTCAAGGTAAAGGACAGCGATTTGGAATTTACCATTTTCACTACCCGTGCAGATACCATGTTCGGAGTTACCTTCATGGTACTGGCTCCCGAAAGCGAATTGGTGGCCCAAGTAACCACTCCGGAACAGAAAGCCGATGTGGACGCTTACCTGGAGCGTACCAAGAAACGTACCGAACGCGAACGCATCTCCGACCGCAGCGTCACCGGCGTATTCTCCGGAAGCTATGCCGTCAATCCCTTTACGGGCGAAGCAGTGCCCATCTGGATTAGCGACTACGTATTGGCAGGATACGGAACAGGCGCCATCATGGCCGTACCTGCACACGACAGCCGCGACTACGCTTTTGCCAAGCACTTCAACCTGCCTATCGTTCCGCTGGTGGAAGGCTGCGATGTAAGCGAAGAAAGTTTCGATGCCAAAGAGGGTATCGTATGCAACTCTCCGAAAGCAGGTACAGAGCCTTATTGCGACCTCAACCTGAACGGACTGACTGTCAAGGAAGCCATCGCCGCCACCAAGAAATATGTGAAAGAACATAATCTGGGACGCGTAAAAGTAAACTTCCGCCTGCGCGACGCCATCTTCTCGCGCCAGCGCTATTGGGGCGAACCGTTCCCGGTTTACTACAAGAACGGAATGCCTTACATGATTGATGAAAGCTGCCTGCCGCTGGAACTTCCTGAAGTGGCCAAATTCCTGCCCACCGAAACAGGCGAACCGCCGTTGGGACATGCCTCTAAATGGGCTTGGGACACGGCAAACAAATGCGTGGTCGATAATGAGAAGATTGACAATATAACCGTTTTCCCGCTGGAACTGAACACCATGCCGGGATTTGCAGGTTCGAGCGCATACTACCTGCGCTATATGGACCCGCGCAACCACACGGCACTCATCGACAAGAAAGTGGATGAATACTGGCGCAACGTAGACCTCTACGTAGGCGGTACGGAACATGCTACCGGACACCTGATCTACTCCCGTTTCTGGAACAAATTCCTGCACGACCTCGGCGTATCCGCCGTCGAAGAGCCGTTCCAAAAACTGGTGAACCAGGGTATGATTCAGGGAAGAAGCAACTTTGTATATCGCATCAAGGATACCAATACATTCGTATCGCTGAACCTGAAAGACCAGTACGACACTACCCCGCTCCACGTGGATGTCAACATCGTGTCCAACGACGTTCTCGACACGGAAGCGTTCAAGGCATGGCGTCCTGAGTATGCTACCGCAGAGTTTATCCTGGAAGACGGCAAATACATCTGCGGCTGGGCTGTTGAAAAGATGAGCAAATCCATGTTCAACGTGGTTAATCCCGATATGATTGTAGAGAAATACGGTGCGGATACACTGCGTATGTATGAGATGTTCCTCGGCCCTGTAGAACAGTCCAAGCCCTGGGATACGAACGGTATCGACGGCGTACACCGCTTCATCAGAAAGTTCTGGTCGCTGTTCTACGACCGTACCGGCAACTACCTGGTAACTGATGAAGCTGCCGGCAAAGAAGAGTTGAAATCCTTGCACAAGCTCATCAAAAAAGTGACGGGAGACATTGAACAGTTCTCTTACAATACAAGCATCAGTGCCTTTATGATTTGCGTAAACGAGCTGTCCGCGCTGAAATGCAGCAAGAAAGAGATATTGAATCAGCTTACCGTTACGTTGGCTCCTTTCGCTCCGCACGTATGTGAGGAATTGTGGGAGACATTAGGTAACACAGGTTCTGTATGCGACGCGCAATGGCCTGCATACAACGAAGAATATCTGGTGGAAAATACGGTGAACTACACCATTTCGTTCAACGGAAAAGCACGTTTCAACATGGAATTCCCTGCCGATACGACATCGGATGTTATTCAGGAAACGGTATTGGCAGACGAACGTTCCATGAAATGGACAGACGGAAAGACCATCGTCAAAGTAATCGTAGTACCCAAGAAGATTGTAAACATTGTTATCAAATAACAAATATGCAAATCACAAAACCAACCAAAGCGGAAGTGATGAGAGAGTTGAAAGACTATGTCTTCATCACTTTCGGATTAATTTCTTACGCTATGGGATGGGCTGCGTTCCTTATTCCCTATCAGATTACGACCGGCGGTACTACGGGTATCGGAGCCATCATCTATTATGCCACTGGATTTCCTATCCAATGGTCGTATTTCATCATTAATGCAGTCCTGATGACGTTTGCCATCAAGATTTTAGGACCTAAATTCAGTATCAAGACCACATTTGCCATCTTCGGACTGACTTTCTTCCTATGGTTTTTCCAGTTGCTGGTGAACGGAGCGGACGGAGTGCCGCCTCAGATACTGGGACCGGGACAGGATTTCATGGCTTGCCTCATAGGCGCAGCCATGTGCGGTGCGGGTCTGGGCGTAGTGTTCAACTGCAACGGAAGTACGGGCGGTACGGACATTATCGCAGCCATCATCCATAAATACCGCGACGTCACTTTGGGACGCATGATTATGGCTTGCGACGTTATCATCATCAGTTCCTGCTACTTCATATTCAACGATTGGCGACGGGTGATTTTCGGTTTTGTAACACTGTTCGTCATCGGCATCGTACTGGATTATATCGTGAACGGTGCGCGTCAGTCGGTACAGTTCTTTATCTTTTCCAAAGAGTACGAAAAGATTGCCGACCGCATCACCAAAGAGACTCATCGCGGTGTAACCGTACTCGACGGTATAGGCTGGTACAGCAAACGCAACGTGAAAGTATTGGTTGTGTTGGCCTACAAACGCCAGTCTGTCGAGATATTCCGTCTGGTCAAGGACATCGACCCGAATGCTTTCATCTCTCAAAGCTCCGTTATCGGCGTGTATGGAGAAGGATTCGATAAATTGAAAGGAAAATGAAAAAGAAATTTGTTTTTGCAACCAACAATGCCCACAAACTGGAAGAAGTAACCGCTATTTTAGGAGATAAAATAGAGCTTCTCAGCATGAAAGACATCCATTGCAGTGCGGATATTCCCGAAACAGCAGATACGCTTGAAGGAAACGCTTTGCTGAAGGCAAGGTATATCTTTGAAAATTACCACCTGGATTGTTTTGCCGATGATACCGGCCTGGAAGTGGAAGCCCTGAACGGAGCTCCCGGAGTGTATTCGGCACGCTATGCCGGCGATGCACACAATTCGGAAGCCAATATGCAGAAGTTGTTGCAGGATATGGAAGGAATGGAGAACCGAAAAGCCCGATTCCGTACCGTTTTCGCACTTATCGTCAATGGAAAGGAACACTTGTTCGAAGGCATCGTAAAAGGCGAAATAACGAAGCACAGGCACGGTACTTCCGGTTTCGGATATGACCCGATCTTTATTCCGGAAGGATATACGCAGACATATGCCGAAATGGGAAGCGAATTGAAGAATAAAATCAGCCACCGGGCAGTGGCAACGGATAAGCTTTGCAACTTCCTGTCCAAGTAATGAAAGTGGCAAAAGTATGCGGATGCTTGCATTATGATAAATTTTCAGGCACGGATTACATGGTTCCGGTTTATGAAAACCGTAAATTCCATGTAATCCGTGCCTGAAAAATATTGAAATCATTTTCATACCCTCATCGAAGAATGCCAGCGACAAGGGAATAATTCACTATAATCCCAGTTTTGCAGAAATCTCCAGCATCCTCTTGATCGGTTTCACCGCTTTCTCTGCTATTTCCGCATCCACCTTGATTTCCGGAGATTCGTCTTTCAAGCAATTATAAAGCTTTTCCAATGTGTTTAACCGCATAAAGTTACACTCATTGCAGGCACAGGTACTGTCGTTGGGCGGTGCCGGAATAAACTTTGTCTGCGGACATTTCTTCTGCATCTCGTGCAGGATACCCGATTCCGTGGCAACGATGTATTCCTTTTCGGGATGAGCAACCGCATACTTCAGCAAAGCCGCCGTAGAACCTACCACATCCGCCAGCTTCAAAACCGTGTTCTTGCATTCGGGATGAGCCAATACCACTGCACCGGGATGCTGCTGCTTCAATTCAACAATCTTTTCAACCGAGAACTGTTCGTGTACATGGCACGCCCCGTCCCATAACAACATATTTCTGCCTGTAACGGAGTTGATATAATTTCCCAGGTTTCTGTCGGGACCGAATATTATTTTCTCATCTTCGGAAAAGCTTTCTACGATTTGTCTAGCATTGGTGGAAGTTACCACTACATCCGTAACAGCCTTTACGGCAGCCGTTGTATTCACATAGGATATCACCGTATGTCCGGGATGCTCTTTAACGAACTGTGCAAACTTATCCGCCGGGCAACTGTCGGCAAGCGAACAACCCGCCGCCATGTCGGGCACCAATACCTTCTTGTCGGGACAAAGTACCTTTGCCGTTTCACCCATGAAGTGGACACCGCACATCACGATAATATCGGCTTCCGTCTTTGCCGCCCATTGTGCCAGAGCCAGACTGTCGCCTACATAGTCGGCTATGTCCTGTATTTCACCCTTCTGGTAGTAGTGCCCTAGAATGATTGCATTCTTCTCTTTCTTCAGTTGCTTGATAGCTTCTATCAGATTATCCATAATAATAATTTTTATTTCTCTTCTTTCTTTAAAAATCCTTTGATAGTGATGATAGGCTGTTAATAGTGTGGACAAATAAATCCGAATTTTCTTGCCCATGAAGTTATTAGTACAAGGCTAAACTTTATCCTTAGGTTATTAACGTAAGCAATTAAAGTTATATCTCTTGATAATAAGCTCCCTACTCTGCCATAGTCTCACTTCATTAACATCTTGTTGATAACCGCAAAGTTAATAACTTTAAAGGGATTAATCAGTGAAATAGTACTTAAAAATGTGTTTATACAGCCTTTGAAAGTTTAGGGTAACTTTTTTGGTTTGTTCGTTATGCAGGCGTATTATGCGTTACTTTGAATAATGCAAATATTATTTTTAAAAATCTTTCCATACGCTATTGACACCTTTTCAACGGTTATTAACAGGGATGTGAACGGAAAGAAGTATCTTTGCACGACATGAGCCGGTACATAGTGTACAGACCAGTACAAAGCCTTACGATTATGAACAGAAAACTGAAGATAACCGAACTGAACCGCATTAGTACAGAGGAGTTTAAGGAAGCGGAAAAACTGCCGCTTGTAGTTGTATTGGATAATATCCGCAGTTTGCATAATATAGGTTCCGTATTCCGCACTTCAGATGCTTTTCGCATTGAATGTATCTATCTGTGCGGCATTACGGCTACTCCACCCCATGCCGAAATGCACAAGACGGCTTTGGGAGCGGAATTTACCGTCGACTGGAAGTATGTTAATAACACTGTTGAAGCTGTTGATAACCTCAAAAACGAAGGCTATACGGTTTACTCCGTAGAGCAGGCAGAAGGTAGTATTATGCTGAATGAGTTGACTTTAGACAAAAACAGAAAGTATGCCATAGTAATGGGGAATGAGGTGAAAGGTGTTCAACAGGAAGTTATCGACCATTCTCATGGCTGCATTGAAATTCCGCAATACGGTACGAAGCATTCTTTGAATGTATCGGTTACGGCAGGCATTGTTATCTGGGATTTATTCAATAAATTGAAGTGAGTGGACAAATATTAGTAATTAACAGCTTTATACTTGATTTATCAACCAACTTATTTGCTTATATAACAGTTATTTATTTCCTTTGTGTGTTTGCGTTAGTAACAGGTTTATCAACATAATATTAACTGATGTTTTATCCGGATGAATGGTATTGCAGAGAGGTCGGTGATGTGGAATTTATGGCACGGTTGCCATAAATTCAGTGAAGGATGCAGATATTGTTATGTCTACCGGGGAGATGCAAAAAGGAATGTTGACAGTTCGGTTGTGGTTAAGACGAAAAATTTCGATTTGCCTGTACGGACGAATAAGAACGGAAGTTTTAAAATTCCGTCCGGAACTCTTGTTTATACCTGTTTTACTTCCGATTTTTTTGTTGAAGATGCAGATGCGTGGCGAACTGAGGCATGGGAAATGATTCGTCAACGCAGTGATCTTCATTTCCTGATGATAACCAAACGTATAAACAGGGTTATGGAGTGTCTGCCTGTCGATTGGAAAGACGGATATGATAATGTAACTATCTGTTGTACAGTTGAAAATCAGTTATGTGCGGATAATCGTTTGCCTGTTTACAGAGCTATTCCTATAAAACACAAAATTATTATTTGCGAGCCGTTGTTGGAAGAAATCAGTTTGGATGCCTATAATATAGGAGAGTGGGTTGAACAAGTGGTTGCAGGGGGAGAGTCCGGATATGAGGCCCGTATCTGTAATTTCGACTGGATTATGAAGCTTCACGATATTTGTGTGAAAAACAATGTTTCTTTCTGGTTTAAACAGACAGGTTCTAAATTTGTTAAAGAAGGCACTTTATATACCGTAAAACGTCAGTTTCAACATTCACAGGCACGTAAGGCGGGCATTAATTTTAAATGATGTACTGAAGTTATCAGAGTTGTCCGCTCTCTACCAGTAAGATTACTCTTTCCGTAAGCGCATCATCTCCCGTAGGGTCGTATTGTTTTTTCAGACTGGCTCCGAACAGTGCGGCAAAGGTTTGATAGAATCCTGCTTTAAAAGGTCCC
>ERZ826016.617-NODE-617-length-42443-cov-15.688591_pt1 | contig 42443 bp, 33 predicted proteins | sample MGYA00519872_ERZ826016 | MGnify/ENA primary metagenome ERZ826016 (study PRJEB31778, sample SAMEA3449218) | human gut metagenome | biome: human gut; feature: human-associated habitat; material: faeces | place: United Kingdom | collected 2010/2012 ... | reverse complement strand
TGTATCATATATAATGTGGTCGATGGAAAAAGAACGCAAGGTAGGGGAGAATGTTTTTATGATAAGTTAAGGGGAATGAGAGAAAGTATAAAAGAACTTATAATTGCAAGTAAGGTGAACTTACGGATAAAAACACAAGTAATTGCTATAAAACCTATGGTGATAAAAGCAGAATTGTGTACCTTTGCGCGGATAAATTTTATGAATTAATAAATATGCAGAAACCTAATTACATTATCGAGGTAAACAGGGTATCGAAATTTTTCGGTGACAAAACAGCCTTGGATAATGTGAACTTACGAGTGAAGAAAGGAGAATTCGTAACTATTCTTGGTCCTTCGGGTTGTGGTAAGACTACTTTGTTGCGCCTCATTGCGGGTTTCCAGACTGCCTCGGAAGGAGAAATTAAAATAGCAGGGCAGGAGATTACACAAACACCGCCCCATAAACGCCCGGTGAACACAGTGTTTCAGAAATATGCCCTTTTCCCTCATTTGAATGTGTTTGACAATATTGCATTCGGGCTGAAACTGAAAAAGTTACCTAAACAAACCATAGAGAAAAAAGTAAAGGCATCCCTCAAAATGGTGGGTATGACGGATTATGAATACCGTGATGTGGATTCGCTTTCGGGCGGGCAGCAACAACGTGTAGCCATTGCCCGTGCCATAGTGAACGAGCCGGAAGTGCTTTTGCTCGATGAACCGCTTGCTGCCCTCGACCTGAAAATGCGCAAGGATATGCAAATGGAGTTGAAAGAAATGCATAAAAGCTTGGGGATAACGTTCGTTTATGTCACCCACGATCAGGAAGAAGCCCTTACGCTGAGCGACACCATTGTGGTGATGAGCGAGGGGAAGATTCAGCAGATAGGAATCCCCACCGATATATATAATGAACCGATCAATTCTTTTGTAGCCGATTTCATTGGTGAAAGTAACATCCTGAACGGGATGATGCTGAAAGACAAATTGGTGCGCTTTGCCGGAGTGGAGTTTGAATGCGTGGATGAAGGTTTCGGCGAGAATGTACCCGTAGATGTGGTGGTGCGTCCCGAAGACTGGTACATCTTCCCGGTGTCGGATGCGGCGCAGTTGGTAGGTGTGGTTCAATCGTCGGTATTCAAAGGCGTACACTATGAAATGACGGTAGTGGTGGACGGATATGAATTCCTTGTGCAAGACTATCATCACTTCGATGTGGGCGAGAATGTGGGATTGTTGGTGAAGCCGTTTGATATTCATATTATGAAGAAAGAACGTGTGTGCAACACGTTTGAAGGAAAGTTAAAAGATGAAACACATGTGGAGTTTCTGGGTTGTGACTTCGAGTGCCTGCCTGTGCAGGGCATAGAACCGGGTAGCGAAGTAACGGTGGAAGTGGGTTTCGGAGATATAATTCTTCAGGACAACGAAGAGGACGGAACACTGACGGGAGAGGTGAAGTTTATCCTCTACAAAGGCAACCATTACCACCTGACGGTGTGGAGTGACTGGGATGAAAATGTATTTGTAGACACAAATGATGTTTGGGACGATGGCGACCGTGTGGGTATCAGCATCCTTCCCGAAAGCATCCGCGTGATTAAAAAGTAAAGAGAGGTGATAAGAAGATTAAAATCCATATTCATGTCACGTAAGAGCTGGACCATTCCTTATGTGATTTTCTCGGCGGTGTTTGTGGTCATTCCTTTGCTGCTCATTGTGGCGTATGCTTTCATGGACGGTGACGGGAATTTTACTTTCGGTAACTTTGCCAAGTTCTTTTCGCATCCGGAAGCTATCAACACATTTGTTTACTCTATCGGTATTGCCATAATTACTACGGTGGTGTGCATCCTGTTGGGATACCCTGCCGCCTATATTCTGAGCCAAAGCCATTTTAACCGTTCGCGCACCATGGTGGTACTGTTTATCCTGCCTATGTGGGTAAACATCCTTGTGCGCACGCTTGCCACAGTGGCGTTGTTTGATTTCATGGATATTCCGCTTGGCGAAGGAGCTTTGATTTTCGGTATGGTCTACAATTTTATTCCGTTTATGATTTATCCTATTTACAACACGTTGCAGAAGATGGACAAAAGCCTGATAGAAGCGGCACAAGACCTTGGTGCAAACCCCATGCAGGTGTTTTTCAAAGCTGTGCTTCCGCTGTCCATGCCGGGAGTGATGAGCGGGGTAATGATGGTATTCATGCCTACGATCTCCACATTTGCCATTGCCGAGCTGCTCACCATGAACAATATCAAACTGTTTGGGACCACCATACAGGAGAATATCAATAACAGCATGTGGAACTATGGTGCGGCATTGTCTCTCATCATGTTGTTCCTCATTGGTGCAACCAGCCTTTTCAGTGGAGACGACAAGGATAACTCTAACGAAGGAGGGGGCTTATGGTAAAGAGAATCTTAGCCAAAACCTATTTGTGGGTGCTGCTCCTGTTGCTCTATTCGCCCATTGTGATTATCATGATTTACTCGTTTACCGAAGCGAAAGTACTGGGTAACTGGACGGGATTTTCAACCAAACTGTATTCATCGTTGTTTACGGTAGGCACACATCACTCGTTGATGAACGCCTTGATGAATACCATAACCATAGCCCTGATTGCGGCTACTGCATCTACTTTGCTGGGTAGCATTGCGGCAATAGGTATCTTTAACCTGAAAGCCCGGCAGAAAAAGGCTATCGGGTTTGTAAACAGTATTCCTATTTTGAACGGGGATATTATTACGGGTATCTCGCTGTTCCTGTTGTTTGTTTCATTGGGAGTGTCACAGGGATATACCACCGTGGTGCTGGCACATATCACTTTCTGCACACCGTATGTGGTGCTCAGTGTGCTTCCGCGATTGAAGCAGATGAATCCGAATATCTACGAAGCTGCACTCGACCTCGGGGCTACACCCATGCAGGCGCTTCGCAAAGTGATTCTGCCCGAAATCCGTCCGGGAATGATAAGCGGGTTTATGCTGGCACTCACTTTGTCTATCGACGACTTTGCGGTGACTGTGTTTACCATTGGCAACGAAGGATTGGAAACGCTGTCTACCTATATCTATGCCGATGCCCGCAAAGGAGGACTGACACCGGAACTGCGCCCGCTGTCTACCATTATCTTTGTAGTGGTGCTCGCTTTGCTGATTGTGATAAACAAACGTTCGGAGAAACCGAAAGAAAAATAAAAAACAGATTACGATAATGAAGAATATATACTCTATCATCCTTTTTGCATGCAGCCTGTTCATGCTGCCGGGTTGTTACAATACCGGTGAGCCGCGTTCGCAGGTGTTGAAGATATACAACTGGGCGGACTACATAGACGATGCTGTGCTGGAGGATTTTAAAGTATGGTATAAGGAACAGACGGGGGAGGATATACGCATTGTGTATCAGACATTCGATATTAACGAAGTGATGCTCACCAAGATTGAAAAGGGACACGAGGATTTCGATGTGGTGTGCCCGTCGGAGTATATCATCGAACGAATGCTGAAAAAGGATTTGCTGCTGCCTATCGACACGGCTTTCGGCAAAACGCCGAACTACCTGCACAACATTTCCCCTTACATCCGTGAGCAGTTGAATAAACTGAGCCAACCGGGACGTCCTGCCAACGATTATGCTGTGTGCTACATGTGGGGCACGGCAGGTATTCTTTACAACAAGGCTTTTGTACCCGAAAAAGATGCAAAGACATGGGGTAGCCTGTGGAACAAAAAGTATAAAGGTAAAATCCTGATGAAAGAAAGCTACCGTGATGCTTACGGAACGGCTATTATCTATGCGAATGCACAGAAACTGCGCGAAGGAAAGGTCACTGTGGAGGAACTGATGAATGATTATTCTCCCGAAGCTATGACTCTGGCAGAGGAATACCTCAAAGCTATGAAACCTCTGATTGCCGGATGGGAAGCGGATTTCGGCAAGGAGATGATGACAAAGAACAAAGCATGGCTTAACATGACATGGAGCGGTGATGCCGTTTGGGCGATTGAAGAAGCCAAAGCAGTGGGAGTGGAGTTGGACTACGAGGTTCCGAAAGAAGGAAGCAACATTTGGTATGACGGATGGGTAATACCCAAATATGCCAAAAACGTGAAAGCTGCAAGCTATTTCATTGATTACCTTTGCCGTCCCGATGTAGCATTGAAAAACATGGATGCCATAGGTTATGTGAGTGCCGTTGCCACTCCCGAAATCATGGAAGAAAAAATAGACACTACTCTCACTTATTATTCAGACTTGAGTTATTTCTTTGGCGAGGGAGCCGACAGCATCCGGATAGACAAGGTTCAATATCCGGACAAAAAGGTGGTGGAACGTTGTGCCATGATTCGCGACTTCGGCAACAAAACCGAAGAAGTAATGGAAATATGGTCGAGAATAAAAGGAGATAACCTTGGAGTAGGGATAACTATCATTATCTTTGTAGTGGTTGGGCTTATGAGTGCCTACACGATTTACAAAAAAGTGGAACGCTATAAAAGAAAAAAACTTTCGCGCAGGCACAAACGAAGAAGACGCTGATTTGTTATATAAAAGAAAGGAGATAAAAACAATGCTGGATTTAGAATTTATAACTTCGGAAGTACGCAAAATAGCGATAGAGAACGGAGCCTTTCTTAGAGAAGAACGTCGCAATTTCAACAGGGACAAAGTGGAAATAAAAGGTTTCCATGATTATGTTTCTTATGTAGATAAAGAATCGGAAAAACGCTTGGTGGCAAAGCTATCGCAACTATTGCCCGAAGCGGGTTTTATTGCCGAAGAAGGAACGGGAAGTTTCACTTCGGAAGAGTATTGCTGGGTGATAGATCCATTGGACGGAACAACGAATTTCATTCATAACATAGCCCCTTACTGTGTGAGCATTGCCTTGAGGAACCGTGAAGAGTTGCTTGTGGGTGTGGTTTATGAAGTTAGCCGGGACGAATGCTATTGGGCTTGGAAAGGCAGCAAGGCTTACCTGAACGGAGAAGAAATACATGTATCTTCCATAAACAATATAGACAATGCTTTCATCGCATTGGGATTTCCCTATAAATATGAAGATTACATGCCCATAGCCCGGAAGTTGGTAGAACGGCTTTACGGAACAGCGAGTGCCATGCGCCTACTCGGAGCTGCTGCTGCCGAGCTTTGCTATGTAGCCGCCGGACGGTTTGAAGTGCGTATAGAAGCCTACCTCGGTCCGTGGGACATTGCGGCAGGTACATTAATTCTTCAACAAGCAGGTGGAAAGGTAACAGACTTTTCGGGCGGCAATTCATTTTATTCCGGAAACGAGGTACTTGCTTCCAATGGAAAAATGCATGATGCTTTGTTAGAAGTGTTGAAATAATCTACCCTTTTTATAGTACTTTACAAATATATTTTGTACGTTTGTGGAAATTAAAGGAGTAGAAAGCTATGAATATACCCATTATATTTCAGTTTTTGAAAGACCTTTCCGCTAACAATAACAGGGAATGGTTCAATGAACACAAAGAAGATTATAAGCGTGCGCAACTTGAGTTTGAAATACTGATAACGGCTATTATAGAGAGAATCGCCACTTTTGACGAATCAGTAAAAGGTATTCAAGCAAAGGACTGCACATACAGGATTTATCGGGACACCCGTTTCTCATTAGACAAAACTCCATATAAAATACACTTCGGGGCATATATCAATGCCAAAGGCAAGAAGTCCGACCATTGCGGCTATTATGTACATTTGGAAAACGGAAATTGTATGTTGGCAGGTGGCAGCTTGTGCATGGATTCGAATATACTGAAGGCGGTTCGCCAGTCTGTGTATGACAATATAGACGAGTTTCGTGGCATTGTGGAAGATCCCAAGTTCAGGCAGTATTTCCCTGTAATCGGAGAATCACATCTGAAGACAGCTCCGAAAGGTTTCCCTAAAGATTTTAAATACATGGATTATTTGAAATGCAAGGAATATACATGTACTCATTATGTATTTGATGAAGTGTTTTTGGCACCGGATTTTTTAGATACAATGGAAAAAGTATTCCGCCAGTTGAAACGCTTTGCCGATTTCACTAATTTCACGATAGATGATTATGAATAACTAATTAAATAATGCATTAAAACACACAATTATGGTAGTAGATACTTTAGAAAATTTAGAAAAATATGCTTCTTTGAATCCTTTGTTTGCACAAGCTATCGAGTATTTGAAATCAACAGATTTGAATGCTATTGAAGCAGGTAATAAGGTGGAACTGAAAGGTAAAGACTTGGTAGTGAATTTTGCACAGACCAAACCTAAAACAAAAGAAGAAGCTAAATTGGAAACTCATAATAAGTTTATTGACATTCAAATACCATTGTCGGGAGTGGAAGTAATGGGTTATACCCCCGGAAAGGATTGTGTACCTGCCGATGCTGCCTACAATGCAGAAAAGGACATAACTTTCTTTGAAGGGCTTGCTGAGAGCTACATAGCCGTGAAACCCGGAATGTTTGCCATCTTCTTCCCGCAAGACGGACATGCGCCCGGCATCACAGAAACCGGTGTGAAGAAAGTTATAGTAAAAGTATTGGCATAAAACTCTTTAAAATACATCCCTTATGGAAAAAACATTGAATTTAATAAAGAATGATCCCTGGCTCGAGCCTTATGAAGCTGCGATTACCGGTAGACATGAACATGCCGTAAATAAGGAAGCAGAATTAGTAGGAAAGAAGACTTTGTCGGACTTCGCTACGGGGTATTTATATTTCGGTCTTCATCGCACAGAGAAGGGATGGACTTTCCGTGAATGGGCTCCCAATGCTAGTCATATCTATATGGTAGGAACATTTAATAACTGGGAGGAAAATGAAAAGTATGCTTTAAAACGATTGGATAACGGTAATTGGGAAATCAATCTCAAACCGGATGCTTTGCAGCATGGCGACCTTTATAAATTAAAGGTTTACTGGGAAGGCGGACAAGGAGAACGTATCCCGGCATGGGCTAACCGTGTAGTTCAGGACGAACAGACCAAGATATTCAGTGCACAGGTTTGGAGTCCCGAGAAGCCTTTCCAATTCTCAAAGAAAGCGTTTAAGCCTAAAACCGATCCTCTTTTTATCTATGAGTGCCACATCGGTATGGCTCAGAATGAAGAAAAGGTAGGTACTTATAACGAATTCCGTGAGAAGATTCTTCCACGTATTGCAAAGGCAGGATATAACTGTATTCAGATAATGGCTATTCAGGAACATCCTTATTATGGAAGTTTCGGTTATCATGTATCAAGCTTCTTTGCTGCATCGTCACGCTTCGGAACTCCCGAAGAATTGAAGCAGTTGATTGACACGGCCCATGGTATGGGCATAGCTGTGATTATGGATATTGTGCACTCTCATGCCGTGAAAAATGAGGTGGAAGGACTTGGTAATTTTGCCGGAGATCCTAACCAATACTTCTATCCCGGTGGTAGGAGAGAACACCCGGCATGGGATTCTCTTTGCTTTGATTACGGTAAGGGTGAAGTGCTTCACTTCCTGCTTTCCAACTGTAAATACTGGTTGGATGAATATCATTTTGACGGGTTCCGTTTCGATGGCGTTACTTCCATGCTTTATTACAGTCACGGTTTGGGAGAAGCATTCTGCAACTATGGCGATTATTTCAACGGACATCAGGATGATAATGCTATCTGTTACCTTACATTGGCTAATAAATTGATTCATGAAGTAAATCCGAAAGCAATTACCATTGCCGAGGAAGTATCCGGTATGCCGGGGCTTGCTGCCAAGTATGAAGACGGCGGATATGGCTTCGATTACCGCATGGCAATGAACATACCCGATTACTGGATTAAGACTATCAAAGAAAAGATAGACGAAGACTGGAAACCATCGAGCATGTTTTGGGAAGTAACTAACAGGCGTAAGGATGAAAAGACTATCTCTTATGCCGAGAGTCACGACCAGGCTTTAGTAGGAGATAAGACTATCATTTTCCGTTTGATTGATGCCGATATGTATTGGCATATGCAGAAAGGTGATGAAAACTATACAGTGAACCGAGGTCTTGCCCTGCATAAGATGATTCGTTTGCTTACGGCTTCTACTATCAACGGAGGTTACTTGAACTTTATGGGTAATGAGTTCGGGCATCCCGAATGGATAGACTTTCCGCGTGAAGGTAACGGATGGTCATGCAAGTATGCCCGTCGTCAGTGGAATTTGGTAGATAATAAGAATCTGACTTATCATTATCTGGCAGACTTTGACGAAGCTATGATTAATCTAATCAGAGGAGTGAAAGGTTTTGAGAGTACGGATGTGATAGAAATTTGGCATAATGACGGCGATCAGGTCTTGGCTTATAAACGTAAGGATTTGGTTTTTGTCTTTAATTTTAACCCTACTCAATCATTCACAGATTACGGCTTCCTGGTTACTCCGGGCGCATACGAAGTAGTATTGAATACGGATAGTAAAGATTTTGGTGGAAACGGTTTTTCCGATGATACGGTGAAGCACTTCACCATTGCCGATCCGCTTTACAAAAAAGAGAAGAAAGAATGGCTTAAACTTTATATACCTGCCCGCTCGGCAATGGTATTGAAGAGAACCAAATAATAATTGATTTATGAAACACCGGCATACACCGGAACAAAAGACCGCCCGCAGCTTATCTATTGTGAGCGGTCTTCTTTTCTGGATTTTTAGTTTTACTTATCTTGCTTTCAATCAGGCTGGCATGATGCGTGTTGCCACCGAACAATTTGTTTCGCCAAATATACATTATAATCAATGGATAGGCGCAGTGGTAATAACTGCTGTTTTATGGCTGTTGGGCTGTTTTGGGTATTACCTGTATCATTTCTCCGGTAAATTTGTGGCTTTGGCTTACCTGCCTTCTTATTTGCTGTTGGGAGCTTTGACTTCTTTTAATGCAGAGATATTTGCAGGAGTATTGCCTGTGAATACGTTTCTGTGGGTAGGTGGAGTAGTTGTGTTATTCTATTTAATGGGGTGGATAAAAAGGAAACTTTGTTTTATCGACACAAAGCAACCATTCGTAAACGGGTTTGTTTCCAATCTTATTATTACAATTTTACTTGGAATAGCAACGGTAAGCATTGGTAATACGAATGAGGACTTGTACCATGAAATAAATATTCTGTGTGCATTGAAGGATGGAGACAATGAACGTGCACTGTTATTGGGCAAAAAGTCTGTGGAAGCGGGTAAAGAAGTTACGGCATTGCGTGCGGTAGCTTTACATCGTATAGGTAAAATGGGAGAGAATCTTTTTGAATATCCGCAAACTTATGGAGCAGAAGGCTTGAAATCTTCCTTCTTCCATGAAACCGAGAGTGATTATGAATTGGCTGCTTTGCTCCTTAATAAAGATTTGAAGGGTTTTTATTCACGTCTCAGTACATTGCCGCAAACGGATTCCCTGCCAAAGCATTATGTAGAAGCAATGATTCTTTATAAGCATCTTCACCCTGAATTCTCTTTTTCTGTGAATAATGATGAGCTTAATAAGAAGTTTCAGGACTATTTAGCGTATCAAAAGGAATTGCGTCAGTCGGATGAAGTGAAGAAGTATCCAATGGCGGAAAAGAACAGAATGAGGCGGGAATACAGAGATACTTATTGGTATTATTATATGTATTAATCCGGTGGAATTTTAAGTCTGTCAATCTCTCAAGGGAGCTTAGTAAATGTCTCATGGGAAGTTGATGAATGTCCCTTGAGAAGTTGAACAAACTCTCAAGGGACATTTTTAAGATATATATTCTGCTTTAGAAACAACCGTAGCAGGTTGGTATCAACTTGCGGTCGCCTAACGTATTATCTACCCGTGCTACATTAATCCAGAATTTGTTTTCACGGACAGATTCTATCGGATAAGCAGCTTTTTCACGTGAATAGCTATGGTTCCATTCGTTAGCTACCACTTCATATTCAGGGTGGGGAGCATTAACCAGCACATTGTCTTCCTTGTCGGCTTCTCCGTTTTTCACTTCCTGTATTTCTCCATAAATGGAAAGCATTACATCAACGAAGTTCTTCAGTTCCCAAAGGCTTTCACTTTCGGTTGGTTCAACCATTAGTGTACCGTGAACAGGGAATGAAAGGGTAGGAGCATGATAGCCATAATCCATCAACCTCTTGGCTATGTCGTTTTCGCTAATTCCTGTTTCTTCGAATATTTTTCTGCATTCCAAAATCATTTCGTGACCAACGAAGTCATTTGCTCCGCGATACACAATACCGTAAGTATCATTCAGGCAGGCAGCAAGGTAGTTGGCATTCAGGATGGCAATTTCTGTTGCACGAGTCAAGCCCTCTGCACCCATCATGCTGATATAGCCATAGGTTACTGCAAGCATACCTGCACTTCCATAAGGAGCTGCCGATACTTCATTTTGGCTGTTTCCCCAGTTCACATGTCCCGGAAGGAATGGTACGAGGTGTTCTGCCACACAAATAGGACCTATGCCGGGACCGCCACCGCCATGAGGTATGGCAAATGTTTTATGAAGGTTAAGATGGCATACGTCTGCACCAATGAATCCCGGATTGGTCAATCCTACTTGTGCATTCATGTTTGCACCGTCCATATATACTTGTGCACCACATGCATGGATAATCTTGCAGATTTCTACAATATCGGTTTCAAAGATACCATGTGTAGACGGGTATGTAATCATCAATGCAGCAAGATCATCTTTGTTTTCTTCCGCTTTTTGTTTCAAATCCGCCATATCTACGTTACCGTTTTCATCACAAGCACAAGTCACTGTACTGAACCCTGCCTGAATAGCCGATGCGGGATTGGTTCCGTGAGCCGATGCGGGAATGAGCACTTTGCTGCGGTGCCCTTGTCCGATGCTTTCCAAGTAAGTGCGGATTACACGGAGGCCGGTATATTCTCCTGCTGCACCTGAATTCGGTTGCAGGCTCACTCCTGCGAAGCCTGTGATAATTTTCAGATATTCGCTGAGGTTATGGATAAGCTCGTTGTAACCTTCGGTTTGGTCTTCGGGTGCTAATGGGTGTATGCACATCATTTCCGGTCTGCTCAATGGGAGGAGTTCGGAAGCTGCATTCAGTTTCATTGTACATGAGCCAAGGGAAATCATGGATTGGGCTAAAGAAATGTCCTTTCTGTCCAAACGTTTGATGTATCTCATCATTTCAGTTTCCGTGTGGTATCTATGAAATACCTCATGTGTAAGAAACGCACTTTCGCGTCTCAGTTCCGGTTTGATAGCCGATGTTTCCGGTATATCGGTTACGTCTACACAATTAACTTCGGCAGCAATAGCGAAAATAGATAGCAGAATGTTGACATCGTGCAAATCTGTTGTTTCGTCGATGCTGATACCTACATCTCCATTGTCAAAGTAGCGTAGGTTTACTTCTTTGCTTAGTGCGATGGTGCGAAGTTGTTGCGCTGTTACGTGGTCGGGCAGATTAAAACGAAGTGTGTCGAAGAAGTATTCGTTTATCTGCTTATATCCTAATTTACCGATTGCTTTATTCAGGTATGCAGTGATGCTGTTAATTCGCTTGGCTATGTTGGTAATTCCTTCTGCACCGTGATAAACCGCATAGAAACCTGCCATTGTAGCAAGCAGAGCTTGTGCAGTACAGATGTTGGATGTTGCTTTTTCACGTTTGATATGCTGTTCACGTGTTTGCAATGCCATGCGATAGCATTCTTTGCCATATTTATCTTTTGATTTACCGATAATACGTCCCGGAACATTTCTTTTATATTCGTCACGGGTAGCGAAGTATGCAGCAGAAGGTCCGCCATAGAACATCGGTATTCCTAAACGCTGGGTACTTCCGAATACAATATCGGCTCCCCATTCTCCCGGAGGAGTAAGTAAAGCAAGACTCAGAATGTCGGCAGCTACGGCTACTTTACAGTTGGCAGCATGGGATTTTTCCGTAAATTCACGGTAGTCTTCAATGTTACCGTCCGAGTTTGGATATTGAATTATACAAGCAAATATCTCAGGAGTGAACTCTACATTTCTGTAATCACCTACTTGTATCTTAATTCCCTGAGGAATGGCACGTGTGTTGATTACTGCCAATGTCTGAGGAAAAATATTCTCGTCTACAAATAAAACATTAGCTTCCGATTTCTGCTGATCACGGCTGCGAAGTGCATACATCATGGCAGTAGCTTCGGCAGCAGCGGTTGCTTCATCAAGCAATGAACAGTTTGAAAGTGGCAGGCCTGTAAGGTCGCACACGGCAGTTTGGAAATTCATTAAGGCTTCCAAGCGTCCTTGTGATACTTCTGTTTGATAGGGCGTATAGGAGGTGTACCAAACCGGATTTTCAAAAACATTCCGTTGTATAACAGCCGGAGTTATGGTGTCATACCATCCTGTTCCTATATAAGAGGTATAAACTTTATTCTTTGTAGCCAATGCGGAAATGTGTTCTGCATAAGCCCGTTCTGTCAGAGGTTCCGGCAGAGCCAAAGGCTGTTTTAACCTGATGTCGGCGGGAATAGTTTTATCAATCAGTTCGTCCAGACTTTTAACGCCAATTCTTTCCAGCATTTCGGGTAGGTCACTTTCCTGAATACCGATGTGGCGGTCTGACAATAAATCTGTTTTCATGGTGTTATTCGATTAATGATGTTAACGTATGTGTTTAATATCTGAATTCTTTTATCTAAAAAAAGGATTATCCATCTTTTCGGCTCCTATGGTAGTGGGAACACCATGTCCCGGATAAACTACCGTGTTACCCGGCAAGATGAACAGACGGCTGCAAATATGTTCTTTGAGTTCGTCAAAGTTGCCTCCGGTGAGGTCGGCACGTCCGATACTTCCTTGAAAAAGTACATCGCCTGAGAACATGCAGTTTTCTGCCTTGCAATAGTAAACAAGGCTACCCGGTGAGTGCCCCGGTACATGAATGGCTTCGAGTTCGGTATTTCCAAAAGTGATGATGTCTCCGTCACAAAGGTATTTGCCCAATGGAACGGGTTCTTCATTCAAATGGAATCCAAACATACGGGATTGTTGAGGAGCTTGCTCCAACCAAAATTCATCCAGATGACTTGCTTCGGCTTTCAGACCATATTCTTTCAACATAAACGGATTACCGAAAATGTGATCAAGATGCAAATGGGTGTTCAACAGGTGTTTTACTGTCAACTCATTGCTGGAAATGTAGTTTTTTAAGGCTTGCTTCTCTTCATCGTAAAAGCATCCCGGATCAATAACTACTGCTTCTTTGGTTTCATCCGATAATACATAACAGTTTACCGGAAACATATTAAATTCAAATCTCTTTATTTTCATAGAATTGAATAGTTATAGTGGCACATAAACGACTTTTTTTGTTTCAAAGAATTCTTCCTTGAAATAGTCGCTTAAATTAGATATGACAACTTTATTTTTAAAAGGCATTGTCTCGTGTTCAAGCTCTCCGCCTTTCAAACAAATAAGCCCGTTGGGCAAAGCATTCTTTTGTTCCTTAGTTATATTCTTTTTGATGATGTCCATCAGGTCGGTGAGTGGCATTACGGCCCGGCTTACTACGAAATCAAACATTCCTTTTTCTTCCTGAGCACGTGCATGGCGGAAAGTAACGTTCTTTAATCCGATAGCGTCTGCTACCTCATTGGCTACACGTACTTTTTTGCCTATACTGTCTACCAAATGAAATTTTGTTTCAGGAAACAGGATTGCTAATGGTATACCGGGGAAACCTCCTCCCGTACCCAAGTCCATAATACTTGTTCTCGGAGTGAAATTGATTATTTTGGCTATGCCTAAAGAGTGGAGCACATGATGCTCGTATAAGTTTTCTATATCTTTCCTTGAAATAACATTGATTTTCGAGTTCCAGTCTATGTATAAATCATAGAGAGCAGCGAATTGTTTTTGTTGTTCTTCGGAAAGATTAGGGAAATATTTCAGAATGAGTTCCATTGTTCAACTGTGTGATTATTTATTCTCTTTTAGAATATCTTTCAGTTCATCGTAAGAAAGTGTTATTTCCGTAGTTCCTGAACTGTAAGGAGCAATTTCATATACATTATAGAAAAAAGTGATGCTGTCTTTTCCTAAACGGAAGTTTTCGGACGGATACATATCTGTATCTTGCAGATAGGCTTTTTCTTGTAACTGTTCAAGGGTAGCTACGCCCTGATCTTTCATAAATTGGGCAAGAAGCATTTCGTTGAGTTTGTTTTTATATCCTTCATTGAATACATCATTTAAAGTAATTAAATGACCGTTTTCCGGATTAAAGTTCAAATAATCAATGCTGTAAATGCCGTGAGCACCTCCTGTATAGGAGTTTGTGTTAATGTAATATACCAATACTTTAGGGTTGTCTGCCAGTGGTTGAGCTTCGATATTGTTATAGTAAGAATACCATGCACTCACTTCTGCGCCTTTGGGGTTGTTTTTCTTATCTTCTTCGTATAAAGAAATTAAATCGGTTCTGTAATCCTTGATGTAGTCGTTTTTATAATTATCTACAGCTTCAGTCACTGTCATGTTCTTATATCCTTCGCCGAAGCATGTGAGTATTATAGCATTATTTATACTATCTGTTACTCCCGGTTGCACTGCTTTTATGGGGTAAGTATATTTAATGGTGAGGTTGCAACTTGGGGATGCGGTGTCATTGTCTAGCAAATGTGCGGTCTCATTTACGCTAACGCTGTCGAACTCCATTCCACCATATATTTTTTGTTTACCATTTCCACATGAAAATAGTATAAAACTTGCTGTAAAAGCGAGCAAAAGGAGACTTACAGATTGCTTTTTCATATCATTTTGTAAATTTATGTATTGAATAATCTTCGTTAGTTGATGCACAAATATAAAACATATTAACGAACCGAACTAATAAAAAACTAAAATTAGTTCCATCACTTTTATTATTTTGCATTATCTTTGTTAGACCTTCTCTGAGTGAACAAAGAACAACTACACTTGTTTAATTTATGACTAAAAAATAACAAAAGAATGAGTAAGATTGAAAAGAAGATATATCCGGTGCTCGGGCTGCATTGTGCCGGGTGTGCAAGTAATGTGGAAAAGACTGTGAACGGGCTCCCGGGAGTAGTATTTGGATTGGTAAATTTTGCAGCCAATACGCTGACAATTGAGTTCTATCCCGATCAAATAACTCCCGAAGCTATTCATGAGGCTGTAAAAAAAGCCGGTTATGATTTGATTGTAGAAGAAGACAATACAATGGAACGCCAAGAGGAAGAACAGCAGAAGCACTATCGGCTAATGAAACTGAAAACAATCGGTGCATGGGCATTTTCTATCCCGGTGGCTGTATTGGGAATGTTTTTCATGCATGCGCCCTATGCTAATTTATGGATGTTGGTATTATCTCTTCCTGTTTTGCTTTATTTCGGTAACTCTTTTTATATAAATGCATGGAAACAACTGAAAGTAGGTAGGAGCAACATGGATACTCTTGTTGCTTTGAGTACTTCCATCGCTTTTCTGTTTAGTTTATTTAACACCTTTTTCCCAGAGTTTTGGTATGCCCGAGGTTTGGAACCTCATGTTTATTATGAAGCTGCCACTGTTATCATAGCTTTTGTTCTTTTAGGGAAGTTGATGGAAGAAAAAGCAAAAGGCAATACTTCATCAGCCATACGTAAGTTAATGGGATTGCAACCAAAGACGGCAAGAGTTATCAGAAATGGAGTGGAAACGGATATATTGATTTCTCAGTTACAGGTGCATGATCGTATTAGTGTGCGTCCCGGTGAAAAGATTCCCGTAGATGGAGTAGTAAAAGAAGGAAGCTCTTTCGTGGATGAAAGCATGATAACGGGTGAGCCTATTCCGGTAGAAAAAAAGGCCGGTGATAAAGTACTTGCGGGGACTATAAATCAGAAAGGTTCTTTTGTACTTGAAGCTTTGAAAACAGGAAAAGATACGGTGTTGGCACAAATTATCCGTATGGTACAAGAAGCTCAGGGCACAAAAGCTCCGGTGCAGCGTATTGTAGATAAAGTAACGGCAATATTTGTTCCGGCTGTGCTTATTATAGCAGTGGTTACTTTTGCTGTTTGGATGTTATTTGGCGGTACCGATTATATTTTCCATGCCATTATGTCGTCAGTATCGGTGCTTGTCATTGCTTGTCCCTGTGCATTGGGACTGGCTACTCCTACAGCGTTAATGGTAGGAATAGGAAAAGGGGCAAGCCATCACATCCTGATAAAAGATGCTGTCGCATTGGAGCAGATGCGTCGTGTGAATATTGTTGTACTGGATAAAACCGGAACTCTTACCGAAGGACATCCTACCGCATCGGGTTGGTTATGGGAAAAAGCCGAATATGAAGACTATAAGGATATTCTTTATGCTGCTGAAATGAAGTCCGAGCATCCTCTTGCCGAAGCTATCGTTGAAGCTTTGAAGGAAGAAGGAAAAGAACCGGTTATCGTTGATGCTTTTGAAAGTATTACAGGTAAAGGAATAAAAGTTGAAGTTAAAGGAGATATTTTCTGGGCAGGCAGCCACAAATTACTTGATTCTTTTAATGCTGTAATCTCCGATCCAATGAAAGATCGGATGGAAGTGTATCAGAAATCGGGCATGAGCCTTGTCTATTTTGGAAAGACAGACCAACTGCTTGCTGTTATCGCTATCAGTGACAGATTGAAGCCGTCTTCTGCCGAAGCGGTTAAGCAACTGAAAGCAAAAGGTATAGAAGTATGTTTGCTTACAGGTGACGGACATCTTACAGCTCAGGCTGTGGCAGGAGAATTGGGTATCGGTCGTTTTCAAGCAGAAGCCTTGCCAAATGATAAAGAAAACTTTATCAAAGACCTTCAATCGGAAGGACATGTTGTGGCAATGGTGGGTGACGGAATTAACGATTCACAAGCACTTGCGAGAGCCGATGTCAGTATAGCAATGGGTAAAGGTACCGATATTGCCATGGATGTGGCGATGATAACTTTAATGACTTCGGATCTGCTCCTTTTGCCAAAAGCATTTACTCTCTCAAAGCAAACAGTGAGCCTTATCCATCAGAATTTGTTCTGGGCATTTATCTACAACTTAATAGGTATTCCTATTGCTGCCGGAATATTATTTCCATTTAACGGATTGTTGCTGAATCCAATGTTTGCAAGTGCTGCAATGGCATTTAGCTCTGTTTCTGTTGTGTTGAATAGTCTGAGTTTGAACTGGAAGAAGTTGTAGTCAAATTAATACATTCTTTTGTTTTCAAACGACAGGTCGTTTATAAAAAATGACTTGAAGTTTGTTCATAAACAACAAGTTGTTTTTTACAAACAACTTGTCGATTGAAAAAGAACAGAAGAGTGATAAATATCTATATCTTTGTGAACAGCTAAAAACAATCACTATGAAAATTGAGAATTGGAATACTATCCCTTATTCTAAAGCATGGCAACAACAGACAGAGTTGTTTAATGAGTTGGTTACTGCAAAGCAACAAGGAACAACTTATGAAAACAGAATTATTTTTTGTGAACATCCGCATGTTTATACTTTAGGGCGTAGCGGTAAGGAGAATAATATGCTTCTTACAGAAGAGCAGTTACAGAAAATTGGAGCTACTCTCTATCATATTGATCGTGGAGGAGATATAACATATCATGGTCCGGGACAGTTGGTATGTTATCCTATTATAAATTTGGAAGATTATCATTTGGGATTGAAAGAATATGTGCATTTGCTCGAAGAGGTGGTAATTGATGTTTGTGCTTCTTATGGAATTACAGCCGGACGTTTAAACGGTGCAACGGGGGTATGGATTGATGGTGAAACGCCTCGCGCGCGCAAAATATGTGCGATAGGGGTAAGAAGCAGCCATTTTGTTACTATGCACGGTTTTGCTTTTAATGTGAATACTGATTTACGGTATTTTGGTTACATTCATCCCTGTGGATTTATTGATAAGGGAGTTACTTCCTTGCAAAAAGAATTAGGTAAGGAGGTTGACTTGAATGAAGTGATAGAAAAAGTTATAAATGAATTCTATGCTAAACTGATGTGATGGAAAAAAGAATCTTTTTGACCTTGTTATTTATTGCTGGCGTATATTCAGTAATAGCACAATCTTTTGAAAAAACACTTTGGGGAGTTAAGGCAAATATACAGTCAATGAATGTGGAAATTCAATTTTACTCTCCGAAAACTGTACGCGTGATAAAATACCCTGAAAATATAGCACTGACCAAACAAAGTTTATCGATTATTAAAGAACCGGAAATAGTGAATTTTCAGATGCAAAAAGATGGAGATGTTGTTTGTTTGGTTTCGGATAACTTAGCAATAACTCTGAATTTGCAAACAGGTAAAGTAGCTTTTGCCGATGATGCGGGTAAGCTCCTATTTACAGAGAAAGATTATGGAACGCAATTTACGGCAGTAAGAGATGTTGATTGTGATTTTTATCAAGTACGTCAGGCATTTATGTTAGATAAGGATGAAGTGATTTACGGTCTTGGGCAGCAGCAGGAAGGGAGGATGAACCAACGTAACCAAAAGCTGCTGTTACGTAATGAAAATATGAAAATCTGTATTCCATTGATTCATTCTGTAAAAGGATATGCTGTGTTTTGGGATAACTATTCACCGACGGTCTTTATTGATAATCCACAGGAAATGTCTTTTGACTCTGAGATTGGTGATTGTTCTGATTATTATTTTATATATGGTGGCGGTGCAGATGGAGTAATTGAACAAATGCGTGACCTTTCGGGACAAGCCCCTATGTATCCTTTGTGGACGTTAGGTTTTTGGCAATCCCGTGAACGATATAAGAGCCAGCAAGAATTATTGGACGTAGTAGATAAATATCGTTCTTTAAAAGTTCCTTTGGACGGGATTATTCAAGACTGGCAATATTGGGGACCTGATTCTAACTGGAATTCTATCAGTTTTGATAATCCAAAATTCCATGATCCCAGAGCCATGATTGACGAAGTGCATAAAAAGAATGCACATATTATGATTTCCGTTTGGCCTTCTTTCGGTCCTGATACTGAACTATTCAAAATAATGAAAGAGAAGAATATGCTTCTCCAATTTGATACATGGCCGAAGAATGGTTCAAGACCGTTTGATGTGTTTAATTCCGAAGCAAGGGATATTTATTGGGAGCATATGAAAAAAAATATTTTCGATCTTGGAATGGATGCTTGGTGGCTTGATGCAACTGAACCCGTACATAAAAATGTAAAAGATGAAGACTTTAATACCATGACGGCTCTCGGTTCCTTTCGTAGAGTTCACAATGCTTATCCACTTGTGAGTAATATGGGAGTATATGAACACCAACGCCAAGTAACGAATGCCAAGCGTGTATTTTTACTTACCCGTTCTTCTTTTTTCGGTCAGCAGCGTTATGCTTCCCATTCATGGAGTGGGGATGTAGTGGCTAATTGGAAAGTATTCCGTAATCAAATATCTGCAGGATTAAACTATTCTTTGTGTGGGATTCCTTACTGGAATACAGATATAGGAGGTTTCTTTGCCCGCGAATATGGGAATGATGTGAAGAATAAAGCTTATCAGGAATTACATGTCCGTTGGTTTCAATTCGGTACATTTTCACCTATAATGCGTTCACATAATTCAAGTCCTGTGGCTGTGGAAATATATCAGTTCGGACAGAAAGGGGATTGGGCTTATGATGTACAGGAGAAGTTTATCAAGCTACGTTATCGATTTCTGCCTTATATATATGCTTCTTCATGGGATGTTACCCACCACGCAGGTACTATGTATCGTCATTTGATAATGGATTTTGTTCATGATAAAAATGTGTATAATATAGATGACCAGTATATGTTCGGTAAGTCGCTGCTTGTAAAAGCTATAACTGAACCGATGTATGTGAAAAGTAGTATGGAGAAGAAGCATAGTGATGCTGTAGAAGATTTTAGTCAAATCAAATCTGCTAAAGTTTATTTGCCGGAAGGAAATATATGGTATGATTATTGGACTAATGAGAAGTTTTCGGGTGGACAAACTATCACTCGTGAAGTTCCTATTGACATTATTCCGCTTTATGTGAAAGCCGGTAGTATCATACCTTTTGGTCCTGATGTACAATATGCTTCAGAAAAGAAGTGGGATAATTTGGAAATCTGTGTATATCCCGGAAGTGATGGGCATTTTGTGCTCTACGAGGATGAAGGGGATAATTATAATTACGAAAATGGAGCTTATAGTGAAATACCAATGATGTGGAATGAAACCAATCATACCCTCACTATTGGCGAACGTAGAGGAATTTATAATGGCATGTTGAAGAAACGTAGGTTTATGGTGAAGTTACCTGATGGTGATATTAAAACTGTTTCCTACAATGGTAAGAAAGTTATTGTAAAAATGTAAAACCTTAAATTTATATTAATCCCCGAACTTTAGGAAAAAGGATTTTGTTTACAGCAGAGTAATTAAACAGGAATAATATGGATGCTGTAAATAATCCGAATCAATCTGATAAAAAGAAATTCATTTGGCTTATCATAATATTAGTGGTGGCTTTTGTCGTTGCTGTTATTTGGTGGTGGAACTATCGTAAATACATTGATACGGTTGATGCTAATGTAGATAGTTACCGGGTAAATGTATCAGCCCGTGCAATGGCTTCTCTAGGCGCTGTTTATAAAATGGAAGGTGATAGCGTTCGGAGAGGGGAGTTACTTGCTGTGCTTGATAGTACGGAGACTAAAGATTATCAGATAATTTGTCCAGAAGATGGAGTAATAGCTAAACAATGGGTTGTACCGGGCGATTTGCTTCAACCCGGTGAGAATGTCTTTACCTTAAATACAGGAAAAGATCTTTGGATTACAGTTTATTTGCAAGAAAACAAGTTTGCTAATGTTCATTTGGGGCAATCGGCAAAATTTACTCTTGATGCTTTTCCCGGACTCACATTTTACGGAAAGATTTTTTATATAGGTTCAAACACAGCTTCGGAATTTTCTTTGATACCACCCAATAATGCTTCGGGCAATTATACTAAAGTTGCTCAGCGTATTCCACTTAAAATATCTATCGACCGTGTTGAAGGAGATGCACAAAAGAAGTCCCATTTGCGTATTCTTTCAGGTATGAGTGCTAATGTGAGGATTATCAAGGAATGAAAGAAAGCCCTTATTATAAATGGATTGTTTTGGGTAATGTCATGATAGGTACATTCATGGCAGTACTTGACTCTACTGTTGTCAATACCGGATTGCCTGTAATTATGGGGACTCTTGGGGCTGACATCAATGTAGCGGAATGGGTACTGACCGGATATATGCTTTCTATGGCAAGCATTCTTCCTGCTGCCGGATGGTTATCAGAACGTTTCGGTTATAAAAAGATTTATTTTCTTGCATTACTTGTTTTTACTGTGGGTTCTTTTATGTGTGGAAACTCCTCTACAATTGAAGAACTGATTTTCTGGCGGGTTATCGAAGGGTTTGGTTGTGGTATGTTGCTTCCGGTAGGTATGGCGATTGTGAGTGATGCTTTTCCGCCCGACCAACGGGGCACTGCACTTGGATTTTGGTCTATTGCTTCGGCTGCATCCGTTTCTTTTGGTCCTACTATTGGTGGTTATCTGGTAGATTATATAAATTGGAACTATATCTTTTTCGTCAATATTCCTGTTGGTATTTTCGCTTTGATAGTAACAGCCATTGTGCAGAAGGAACATGTGAAAGGGACGAAAGTTCCGTTTGATATACCGGGATTCATTACTTCGGCAATTTTTCTTCCTGTGTTTATGTATGGACTTTCGGAAGTCAATTCTTCTACTAACTCTATGGGGTGGGACAGTCCTGTGGTACTTGGTGCCATGTGGGTATCTGCCGTTACTTTCATTCTCTTCCTTTATTTCGAGTTTACGGTAAAAGTCCCTTTAATAAATCTTCGTTTGTTTGCTGATAAGGATTTTGCTATTTCTAATCTGGCTCTTTTTATATTTGGAATAGGCATGTTTGGAAGTACATTCCTCATACCGTTATACTTACAGGATAATTTAGGTTATTCTGCTCTACAGGCAGGAATGTTTTTCATGCCTGTGGGTATTGTGCAGGGCATCGCTTCCCCTTTAGCCGGGAAACTGATGCAAAAGGTAAATCCTAAAATATTTATTATCTCGGGGCTTTTGCTTATGGCTGCCAGCTTTTATATGAACTTCTTTTTGTCATTTCTGACTGAGAAATGGTATATAATGTTTAGTCTTTATCTGCGAGGGTTGGGCATGGGGATTTTGTTTACCCCTCTGCTCACCCTTTCACTGGTTAACATCCGCAATAAAGATATGGCACAGGCTTCCAGTATAACCAATATTATCCGTCAGATGGGAGGCAGTTTTGGGGTTGCCATATTCAGCCACTTGCTTACACAACGTACTGCTTACCACACACAGCGATATAGTGAAGCACTGAATTACACAGGTGATGTTTATCATCAAACTATCCATTCATTAGGGCAGTTCATGGAACACACAGCCGGTAAAATTCCTACCGAAATTCATCAGCTTGCCGAATCTATCATCTTTAAACGTGTTGATTTAGAAGCTTATATCAGTGCTATCAATGATGATTTCTATATTGCATTTATTATAACTTTATTGTGCATTATTCCGGTTTTATTTCTCAAGGCAAAGAAGAAATAACAGCTTCTTATTGTTGGGAAGCGTATTTCCTGTAGGCTGTTGCTATTTTCGTATCATAATTGTTTTGGGCATACTGTGGCCCGTTATATAAGCGTGCAAAGTTAGCCCAGTCTTTTGCTCTCAGGGCTGATATTAAATATAAGGAAGGGTTATCCGGAATTCTATTACTCTTTTGAGACATAATAAAAATAGCCAATAGCCGCAGCTGGCTTAATTCACTTTTGCTCATCATCTTAACGAAATCTGTTACTGATTTCATACCACAGGCTCCATGATTAAATCCCATGATTTGAAACATCCCCCAACTGGCAGAACAATATGCGGCTTCTAAATTGATTTGTTTGGCTTGTTCCAGTCTTGCATATTCTTCCAGTCCCTTTTTATAATGGCTTTTATCCCATTTAGGAAACAAAATATTTTCATTCCCTTTAATGTATTGTTCGGGGTTTAAGCCTCTTTTTTTCAATTGATTCCAGAATATATGTCCTTCAAAGAGTATGGCAGGCCTTCCCGGAGCGAAGAAACCGCCTTTCCCACCTGTTTCCACTTCTTGGATTGCTTTGATTGAAGCAGGTTCTATATCTAGTAAATAAGCTATACGTTCATAATCTTCATTGGTTATAGAATCGTCCATGTCCTTATCTCTCTTTTCGAACAATAAAGACTCCCAGGTTCGAAATCCTGTTATACCGTCGGCTGTGAGCCCGTGTTTACACTGAAAGCTGATAGCAGCTTGTTGGGTGGTTGAGTCGAAAATGCCGCTTTCTTTAACTGTAAAACCTTGTTCTTGCAATAATCTTTGTAAATAACATACATCATTGCCACTGTCATTTAGTTTCAATACTTTCATAATAGATGATTTTAAAGAATTAATTATTTGGTATAAGGGTTTTTGTTATTTTCCCTTCTTTTGTATTTGAATAGAGTGTTTGTATCTTCCAGGATATTGAAGCATGCAGCCAGTTCTTTATAGTAGGGATTGCTAACCGGAAGCTTCTTTTTGTCGATATATACCATGTTTCCAATCAATCCCTCTACATGATGCACATTGATAATGTAAGAGCGGTGTATTCTGATAAAAAGATTGTCAGGTAGCTTTCTTTCCAGATTTACCAAAGTATGTACAACGGTTATTGTTTCTCCTGTAATAAGATGGATGTCACAATAACTTCCATTCACTTCTATCCACATAATATTTTCGTAGAGAACTTTCTTTCTCATATCTTTATGGCGAATGAAAATTGCTTCACTCACATAGCATCTACTGCTATATTCGCTTTGTTGATTTACTGTTTTCATTGTTCTTTTCTGATTAGTTATATCTACAAATTTAACCTCCTCATTGGCTTATGTAGAATATTTTCTTTGTATTGATAGATATTGTTATCCGATTATGGTAATTTTCTTTTTAAATGCTTATTATTCTTATGTATGTAATATTATTTAAAAAACAGACGTGGGTACATTCACAAAATAAAATTTATATTATTTAGGTGAATGTGCATTTTTGCATTGTATAATAATAGTATATATAGATTTTATTAATTAAAAAACTATTTGAATTATGAAAGGGAAAGTACGTAGTGTTATTAGAATGAGTCTTTTACCTGTACTCTGTTTGTTTATATCAGGATTTATATTTTCGGGGTGTACAAATGAAGATGAACCTTATGTTTATATTTATGACAGGGATATGGTTACAGGTTATTTTGGGCAGATATTCTGTCGTGACGGTAAACTGACTGGTGTGATTCAGAATGAATATGATCCTTCAACCCGAACGGTAGGAGTAGAGGAGCGGGATATGCCTTGCCGTATATTTAAAGCTATCACCGGGGTGGAGATAGAATCTGGAGAAACATATCACGGTTATTTTCAAACGAATGATAGGGAATGTTCATTGAATATTTCAGGTACACTGCATCCCGAGAATGGAGTATATGCTGTTTTGCAGGTCGATATACCTGCTTATCCGCAGGTGAAGCAGATTCGCATGGTCGATGTAGAGCTTTTAAACAATAAAAATGAAGTAGTGACAGATGCAACGACAGGTCAGCAATATAAATAGAAGGATTATTTTCTTATTGTTGGCAGGGGCATGCGCATTAAGTTCCTGTAAAGATTCAGAATCATTTCCGGATAATGGAGGTGAGGGTGGCAGAACGGAATATAAAATAGCAGTAGTGCTTCCTTACAGCTCCGGGATGCAAAAACAGTGGCACAATGTTATAGATTGGGCTTTGGAGAATCTGAATTGTTCTTTGGAAATGCATCATGTCAGCATTACGGCCGAGTGGTATGATGAGGACGTTGTGGATATGAAAGGAGTGTTTAGGGAATTGTCTGTCCGTAGAGATATTTGTGCTATTATCGGCCCTGTCTATTCTGCCAATGTGGAAATTGCAGCTTCCTTTTGTGCTGCGAGCGGAAAGACACTGGTTCCGGCTTCGGCTACTTCGGAACAGATGATGAGGGCATTTTCCCATTATGGTTTTTTATGGTGTCTCACAGAGAATGATATATCCCAATGTGAGTTGCTGTTGGCTACTGCTGCTCTTAAAGGTGCAAAAAGCGTGTCGTTGCTCACAGATAAGGGACCTTATGGGCAGACTTTCTATGATTGGTTTGCATTTCAGGCAAGGGAAATGAAGCTGGAAGTACATGATATTATGCAATATGAACGCGGACTGCTGGAAATGCAGATGAGAAAGTTGTTACAGAAAAATACGGATTGTCTGATTTGTATTCCTACCGATGAGGCTACTGCGTGTCGCATGAATAAAATTCGGAATGAATATTCGTCAGGTACTCCTTTCCTGCTTTTCTCCGATGTGGCTTTTCTGACTACTCCGGACGAAACTTTTGAAGGAATGGAAGGTATTTCTCAGATTTATAGCCCGTATTCTGCTTTTCGTGTCGACTATGAAGAAAAATACAGTGAACAGCCCGGATATGCAGCCGCCCATTTCTATGATGCAATCATGTTAGTAGGTTTGGCAGCGTGGAACTGTTCTCTTACAGGCGAAACCGATTTGAATGCTTCGCTCCGGCGGATTGTTTGTGGCAAAGGGAGAACAACAGACTGGACACAAACAGGTATAAGTACTTCTGTCAATGCTTTGGTGGCAGGGGAATATCCATATTTAACGGGGGCAAGCGGAGAACTACGTTTTGCCGATGGAATATTTACCAATGTGCTGCATTCCTACTATTGCCATTGGCAAATAAGTAATGGTAGGCGTATTATCCTGAAATATACAACATCAGATGCAAACCAGCGGACAGACTCTTCTGTTGCTAACTGGAATTGGGATATATCAGACACACAACAGTCATTTTCAACAGACGGTTTTAGTTATCCCGCCCTTGATAACCTGCATGTTTTGATTGTGGCTGCTTCTTCCGGGTGGTCTAACTATCGTCATCAAGCAGATGCTTATGCCTGCTATCAGTTGCTTAGGAAAAACAATGTGAGTGATGAAGACATAATATTGATTGCTGAGGATGATTTGGCATATCATTCTCAAAACTCGGAACAGGGCTATGTTCGCACCTCTCCAATGGGAAATAATGTGCATGAAGGTTTATATGTGGATTATCGTTTATCAGGTTTGAAACCAATGGATTTATATTACATTCTGTCGGGAGAGCAACAACCTTATTTACCACATGTGATAGCTTCTGATTCTACCGATAATTTGCTTGTTTATTGGGTGGGGCATGGGAGCAGTGACGGACAGTTGGGATGGGGAGATAAAACTTTTTCCATGGATACGTTGTCTTCCTACTTTCGACGGGTAGCCCAACAGAAGTTATACCGTAAGATTTTTATAGCAATGGAAACATGTTATTCCGGGATATTCGGACAGCAGAGCAAAGGGATAAAAGGATTATTGTGCATGACTGCCGCTGCCGAAAAGGAAACATCGAAAGCCTGTAATTTCAATGCTTCGCTGCATGTATGGATGTCGAACAGCTTCTCCGAAAACTTCTTTGGCTGCATTGCTGCCGAAAAAGAACGCAGGCTTTATGATCTTTATCATCAGGTATATAAAAACACCATAGGCTCCCATGTGACGGTTTACAATGCCGGGTGCTTCGATAACCTTTATCGGGCAGGCATCGGAGAGTTTATCAATCGTTAGCAGGTGAAATACTTTTTATTCCGTATTCTTTCTCAATCCTGGCTTTTATACTGTCGGTCACTATCCATGCCCTTTTGCCGAATGCCCGTACATTTAATGCGCTATATCGGAAGCGGACACATAAATATTCCCGGAATGGGGAGTAACGGGCTATCTGTTTCCATTGTTTCAAGGTGTTTTTTTCGTGGGTATCCATGACTTCCGATGAATATTCCATTATCATCTTGAAACGTTCATCTTTGAAGCGGTTCCCCATTTCTTTCACTATGTCTGTTTGGTCGTAACAATCAAAAATGAGTATCAATAATTCTTTGTCGTCCATTCGTTGCATTACGCCGGAGCTTTTCATCACATCGAAGGCATTCCGTTTAAATATCCATTGAGGGTAGAGATAGTGGTAGCGGTTAAACATTTGCAGGGTGTCGGCGTGGGGTACATGCCTTGATTCAAAGTGTTTTTGCAATAAGGATGAAAAAAGAATGTCGTTTGTACACCGTTTTTGCAGGTTTTCCAGTTCTGTTTTGTTTTCTTGAAGTTCATTTATCATCATCTGCATCACTTCCCGGTCTTCCTGTCGTTTGTTATATTGTTCTATTTTTGCTTCTCCGTAAAAAGTCACGGCTATGCTCAGCACCACTACCGATAGTTCTGTCATGTAGTCTTGCCACCATTTCGCATGTTTCCTGAACAAGTCTGCCAGTTTTCTCCATCTTGTATTCATATCTTTTTTGAGTAAAGGTAACTCTTGTGAATAATCAGGAAGAAATAACTCTCCGGTTTCAGTAATTTTCTTTTTTAAGAATAGAATATCTTAAATTATAAAGGCTTTTCCATAGGCTGACAAATTCATTTTTATTACTACTGTTCGTATTCTACATTTGCAACGTAAGCTTACAGAGAAAACAGAATTATTAAATCCTAAAAATTAAGAATTATGCCATCAACGATTCCTTATGATCCTTCCCTTATATTGGGAAACATCGTTCATCCTTCCAGATTGGTTAACATTGAGAAGATTGCAGCTTTGCAAGCTCCCGTAGATGCTGCCGAAGCAGACATGAACTCACTGATTTCTTTAAAACGAAGTATTGACATGACTATTCAGGAAATGCTGGACATGCGTGTCGATGTATCGGAACTGATTATTGAAGCTGCTGCTGTCGGAGAACTCATTAAAAAAGCAGCTTTAGACTATGGAATAAAGAAAATAGCCTCGGAAAAAGCCATTCAGCCTTTGCGTTCCCGCATTGTGCAGGTACATGGTGAGATTGAAAGTCCTATTGACTATAATAAAAGTGCCATTAAGAAGATGGATCTTGGCAATGACTCCATGCAAATGAATGTACAATACTTTTCTTGCGAGCAAAATCAGCAAAGTTCTTATTCCCATGCTGCTAATATTGCTTCGTTTGTAAGTAATTCACTTGATTATTTCGGGGTTCATCATGCTCATCAAGCATCCGTAGCAGCACAACAGCAAGTTCACACGCAAATGTCTAATCATAGTATATCGGGAACGTTGGTCATCAGTATTTCGTGTACCCATAAGGATGCGCGTATTTTTGCTCCCTTTATTCTGGATGTAGACAAGGCCGTGCGCGCATGGAATCAGTTGTTCCCTATGGATATGATTAAAACAAATGATGCTTCTTCCATTATGAAAGCTGCGATGATGCAGGAAACTTTGGCAGATCGTGCCATGTATTTGTTGTCCGGTTGCACATATGGTTCCAGTTTCGTAGGTATGGTGCATATCCTGAATACAAACCATACAGTTTCTACAGAACACATGGAAACCATAGCTACGCAAATGCAGGAGAAATTGAATCTCGGAGCATGGTTTGCAAAGAATACCGGTGAATTCGGAGTTTCTTCTTCTTTCTCTGACGATGTGAAAAACCTTCTCAGCACACAGAGCTTGCAATCACACTGTTCTTTGGTGACTATGGGAATTATTCCGAGTATCAAGTCGAGTATTGTGAAAACATCGGTTATGCAGTTTGTCGAATCCGAAGGAGCCAATCCATTGGAGCAGCTTGCAAAGTTACAGGGACTCACTGCCGATGAAAATAACACCATCGCATCCGGCGCACGTCAGGCAATGACGGGAAAGCAAATGGTAGAACTGAAAAATGCCAGCATCAACGCAGCTATCACAGGTCTTTCCAAAATGGAAGAACAGGAAAACAGCATTATCAACATCAACAGTATGATGACTGCCATGGATGATTACATCCAGAAATGTATCGAAGCCGATAACAGTGTGGGTGTGCCTATCAATTACTTTATCAAGCCTGTAACCAAATCCGTGATAACACGCACATGGTTGCAACGCTATTATCCCGGCATGATGAACGGAGCAGGTCGCGCCGATGATTCCGAGGTTAAGAAAGATAACAGCGAACAAGGTGGAGAGGAGAATACCGAATCGGCTGAATAATTAATAGGAGAACAGTAAGTATGCCAATTTCCATACCTTACAATCATCCGTCTTTGGTGCTCGGCGGCATAGCCGACACCAAAGTTATGGAGAAGATTACGCAGATGCGCCGTGTGCAAAGCCAGACGGATGCTGCGCAGGAGAAACTGACCTCGCTGATGCAAATGAAACGAAGCATGACCATGACTTTGAATGAACTGAAAGGCATGGGAATAAACGTAGAAGCCATGCAACAGAAACTAGTTGCCATGGATGCAGACATCAGTGCTTCGGCAGAAGAATATCTCTCTGTTTTTCTGCAGAATGAGGAGAAGTTGTGCAAACTGAAGCAGGAATTGGGAAATACTGCCCACGAAGGTGAAGTGCCCGAAAGCCCTGTTGACTTTGCATCGAGCAATTTAGTGGAAAAGCCGTTTTATGCAGAATCAATGAAGCTCGATTCGCAATATTTCTCAATGGGAAGCAACGGTGAGAGTGAGATGGTTGCCAATCTCGAGAAGTTTGTACGCGACTCTGCCGGAGGTAACAGCGAAGAGCTTGCACAAACGGCATCGGCACAGATGTCGAGTCAGGCAAAGAACCACAAACTTTGCGGCACATTGGTTATCGTAGCCAGTTGCACACACAGGATTGTCGGTCTTTTCGATCCGTTGGTAATAGATCCCGATAAAGCGGTTCGGGCATGGAACAAGTTGCATGAGGGTGGTAGTCAAATCAATTTGCCGGGGCAAGGTATTGCATCGGAAGGAGGAGACGATGAAGAACCCTTAACGTTGATAACGGGTGCTGCCTATGGTTCTAGCTTTGTGGGAATGGTGCATCTCTTGCAAACGGAAGATTCCCAGATCAAGGACATAGACGGGTTACAGAAACAACTGGCGGAGAAGTTACAGATAGGTGGATGGCTTAGTTCTGTCAGTGGCGGGTTAGGGATAGATCCCGAGTTGATGAACGAAGTAAAATCATTTCTCAGCAGCCAGTCTGTTTCCACTCACATCAGTGTGGTGAGCATGGGTATGATTCCCACTCTTAAATCCAATACACTTCAGTCGGGCATTGGAAAGCTGACGGAAATATCTCCCGATACATTGAACCATGCCTTGCGAAAGGAAGGAGAGGGGAGTACCATAGGTTCCGAGAGTGAGGACAGTGCACGCAGGTCACGGCATCTCGAGGCGCAAGACAGGCGTGCCAAAAGAGTCATTGAAGCCATGGCGGATGTAGACCGTGAACAAAGCAAAGTGATGGATTTAAACTCTTTAATGACAGCTCTGGACAATTACATTCAGGGTGCAAATTCACCGAAAGAATTACACGGTGTTCCTATCAGCTTCTACACCCGTAATCTTACACGTTCCGAGATTATCCGGCTATGGATGAAAAAACATTATCCTATTTCCGCAACGGATAAGAAAGAAGAGAAAAGTAATGCGGAAGAATAATAAAGCAGTGGTTCCATTCTTCAAATCAGCCAATTCTTCTTTCCTATGTGGCAAAGAAGAATTGGTTATAATATAATCATTTGTTATTTCATTCGGTATATCTTACATTTCACCTTTTAATAAATGCATTTCGCATTTGTAATGATTACAAATATTAGGAATACGAATATCTTTGTCTTAAATTAAATAAAATTGAGAAAAGATGTTTAATGCAATTGTTCGTTTTTCCGTTAGGAAGAAATTGTTCGTAGGCCTGACTACTTTGTTCCTTTTTATAGGAGGAATATATGCGATGCTGACTCTTCCTATTGATGCCGTGCCCGATATTACAAATAATCAGGTACAAATAGTGACAGTTTCGCCAACATTGGCTCCGCAGGAAGTGGAGCAGTTAATCACCATGCCCATAGAGATAGCCATGAGCAATATCATGAATGTAGAAGAAATACGTTCTGTATCACGTTTTGGGCTTTCACTGGTTACAGTGGTTTTTAAGGAAAGTGTTCCTACACTGGATGCAAGGCAGTTGATTAATGAGCAGATACAGGCAGTCTCTGGAGAAATCCCAACAGAATTAGGTACACCGGAACTGATGCCTATCACTACCGGTTTGGGAGAGATTTACCAATATATATTGGAGGTAAATCCAAAGTATAGAGATAAGTATGATGCGATGGAACTGCGTACTATTCAAGACTGGATTGTAAAACGTCAGCTTTCGGGCATTCCTGGTATTGTGGAAATCAATAGTTTTGGTGGCAATCTCAAACAATATGAAGTGGCGGTAGATCCCGACGCTCTTTATTCTCTCCATATTACCATCGGTGATGTGTTCGAAGCATTGAATAAGAACAACCAGAACACAGGTGGCAGTTACATAGAAAAAGTAAACAAAGCCTATTACATTCGTTCGGAAGGTATGATAAGCAGCCTGAAAGATATTGAAAAGATTGTTATAGCCAATCGCAATGGAATTCCGGTACATGTAAATGATGTGGCGACTGTCCGTTTTGGTAGTGCGAAAAGATTTGGCGCCATGACTATGGATGGCAAAGGAGAGTGTGTAGGTGGTATTGCCATGATGCTGAAAGGAGCCAATGCCAATGTGGTAACCAAAGAGTTGGAAGCACGGGTATCAAAAGTACAAAAAATGCTTCCCGAGGGTATTAGCATAGAGCCTTATTTGAACCGTTCAGAATTGGTAAACCGTAATATATCCACCGTTGTACGTAATTTGATAGAAGGAGCTCTTATTGTTTTTCTTGTATTGATTATATTCTTGGGCAATGTGCGTGCCGGATTGATTGTGGCCTCCGTTATTCCGCTTGCCATGCTTTTTGCATTTATCATGATGCGCGTTTTCAATGTATCGGCAAACCTGATGAGTCTTGGTGCAATAGACTTCGGTATAGTGGTAGATGGTTCTATTGTAATACTGGAAGGGATTTTGGCACACATATACAGCAAGAGATTCAGAGGACATACATTTACCCGGGAAGAAATGGATGAGGAGGTAGAGAAAGGAACAGCCGGAGTGGTACGTTCTGCTACGTTTGCCGTGCTGATTATCCTGATTGTCTTTTTCCCCATTCTTACGCTGACCGGCATTGAAGGCAAATACTTTACTCCGATGGCTAAGACATTGGTATTCTGCATTATCGGGGCATTGATACTATCTCTTACTTATGTGCCTATGATGGCATCTTTGTTTCTGAAACGCACAATCAGTGTAAAGACAACTTTTGCCGATCGTTTCTTTGAGAGGCTGAATAAGGTGTATAAAAAATGTCTTGGTTTCTGCATGCGTCACATTAAAGCAACCGTGGCAACGGCATTTATAGCATTGGCTACCAGCCTGATACTTTTTACAAAGCTCGGAGCAGAATTTATACCAACTCTTGATGAAGGTGATTTTGCCATGCAAATGACCTTGCCTGCGGGTAGTTCGCTTACGCAAAGTATTGAAATGTCAAGTCTTGCACAAAAGACCTTGATGGACAAGTTTCCTGAAATAAAGCATGTGGTTGCCAAGATTGGTACGGCGGAAGTTCCTACCGATCCGATGGCGGTAGAAGATGCCGATGTGATGATTATCATGAAGCCGTTCAAAGAATGGACTAGTGCATCGAGCCGTGCCGAAATGGTAGATAAGATGAAAGCGGCTCTCGAACCTCTTTCTGACCGTGCGGAGTTCAACTTTTCGCAACCTATACAGTTGCGTTTCAATGAGTTGATGACCGGTGCCAAAGCGGATATTGCCATTAAGCTATATGGAGAAGATACGCATGAGCTTTATGAACGTGCCAAAGAGGCAGCCAAGTATGTGGAGAAAGTATCCGGTGCATCCGATGTGATTGTGGAGCAAACTATGGGGCTTCCTCAGTTGGTAGTGGAGTATGACCGTGGTAAGATAGCCCGTTACGGCATGAATATAGAAGAACTGAACACGATTATCCGTACTGCATATGCAGGCGAAGCTGCCGGAGTGGTTTTCGAAAACGAACGTCGTTTCGATCTTGTTTTGCGTCTCGATAACGAAAAAGTAGCCGACCTTAATCTCGACAAGTTGTTTGTCCGCACGGGTGAGGGAGTACAGATTCCTGTCAGCGAGGTTGCCAAGATTGATTTGGTAAATGGTCCGTTGCAAATCAACCGTGATGAAACAAAACGCCGTATTGTAATTGGGGTAAATGTACGTGATGCGGATATACAACAGGTAGTGGGTGATATTCGGGCAACTTTGGATAAGAACATCAAACTTAAACCGGGATATTATTTCTCTTACGGCGGACAGTTCGAGAATTTGCAGAATGCCATTAATACTTTACTGATAGTGATTCCTGTTGCCTTGGCATTGATATTGTTGCTGTTATTCTTTGCTTTCAAGTCTGTTACCTATTCGCTTGTGGTATTCAGCACTGTTCCTCTTTCGCTCATTGGCGGTATCCTTGCTTTGTGGTTGCGGGGGCTTCCTTTCAGCATTTCAGCCGGGGTAGGCTTTATTGCTCTTTTTGGTGTGGCTGTGCTGAATGGTATCTTGATGATTAATCATTTTAACGAAAAACGTTTAAGTAGCAAGTATCATTTAACCACTTCACGCATAATCCGCGAAAGTTGCCCCGAATTGCTTCGTCCTGTGTTTCTCACCGGTTTGGTAGCATCGCTTGGCTTTGTACCGATGGCTATTGCCACTTCGGCAGGAGCAGAAGTGCAGCGACCGCTTGCCACAGTGGTTATCGGCGGGTTGATAGTATCAACCATTCTTACGCTTATTATTATCCCGGTGTTTTATCATATAGTAAACTCTACCGTTATGTTGAGAAGAAAGAAATATGCAAAATGGTTTAGCTTAGGTTTGTTTTCCTTGTTGCTGCTGTGCGTGCCTGTAAAGGGAAACGCCCAGGAAGCTAAATCCATATCGTTGGATGAGGCTGTTGAAATGGCAATAGCAAACAGTCCCCGACTGAAAATAGCAGATGCAGACATCAAACGCATGCGTGCCACTCGCGGCGAAGTTATGGAACTGGCTCCTACAAGTTTCAATTATTCTTGGGGGCAGTTGAATGGAGAGGTGAAGAACGACAAACAAATGGAACTGAGTCAATCGTTTGGTTCGTTGCTGACTCCTTTTTATAAAAATGCTTTGGTAAACAAACAGGTGGCTACCGGTACTTACTATCGTCGGTTGGTGGAGAAAGAAATCACGGCGGAGGTAAAGCGCACTTGGTGCTATTACAGTTATGCCCGTAATTTGTATGACATGTATAAGGAGCAAAGTGAGCTTGCCGACCGCTTGCAACGTGCCGGAGATTTACGTTACCGGCAGGGAGACATTTCTCTTTTGGAGAAAAGCATGCTTAATACCATAGCATCCGACATGAAGAATAAATTGTTCCAGGCACAAGAGGAGTTGAAAGTTGCCGGTAGCCGTTTTCAGTGGATATGCTATACCGATATAGCTTGTGTACCTGCTGAAACATCCATAGAACTGTTTCCGGTGGATATGGATGTAAATTCTTTGTCACAGATACATTTTGACTATTTTCAAAGCATAGTGCAGGAAAAGAAAGCCATGCTTAACATAGAGCGCAGCCGTTTCTTCCCGGAGTTCTCATTGGGATATGTGCGTCAGGACATCAACCCTGTTCGTGGTTTGAATTCGTGGATGGTGGGAGTGGCGTTTCCTGTGTGGTTCTTTCCGCAGAGAAGCAAAATCCGTCAGGCAAAATTCGATACTTACATAGCCCGTACAGAAGCCGATGCCAATATGCGTGAATTAAGAAACAAAGTTACCGAATTGCGTTCCAACGTAAACCGTTGTTTGGAGAGTATCCGTTACTACACCACCTCGGCATTGCCGGAAGCAGATACGCTGATGAAAACTGCAAACCTGCAGTTTGGCGAAAACGATATAGACGTGACGCAGTATGTGCAAAGCCTGAATGCTGCCCGTGAAATAAAGAAAGGGTATATAGACATGGTATATCAGTATAATGTAACAGTGTTGGAATATGAATTATATAAATAAAAAGCAAGTTCAAATGAAAAAAATAGTAATCGTAGTTGCAGTGTTTATGTTGGCAGCTTGCAGCAATTCGTCAAGCAATGAAAAAGAAAGTGTTACAGTGGAAGTAACGGACACTATATCTGCAAATAAGCCCGATACGGCAGAAGTAGACGGAATGACTTCGGCTACTGCGGTGAATAATCCCGCATCGTTCAATGGTACTTTGGTTATCCCTGCCCGCAACTTTGCAACTGTGAGTCTCACCATGGGAGGCATCGTAAAAGAGACTGCTCTTTTGCCCGGAGATTTTGTAAAGAAAGGGAGTGTGGTTGCTATTCTGGAAAATCCGGAATTTATAAATTTGCAGCAGACCTATCTCGACAGCCGTGCGCAACTGGAGTATCTGGAAGCAGAATACAAGCGTCAGCAAGTCTTGGTGAAAGAAGAAGCAGCTTCGTTGAAAAAATTTCAGCAGAGCAAGGCGGATTATCAGTCCATGAAGAGCAGGATGCAGGCATCGGCTGCACAACTGGCCATGCTTGGGGTGAATATGGATAATCTCGAAAAAACGGGCATACAACCCTATCTGGAAGTAAAAGCTCCTATCAGCGGGTATGTAAGCAATGTGCAGATGAATCTTGGGAAACACATTGCTGCCGGTGATCCCCTTTGCGAAGTGATTGACAAAAATCAGACATTACTCCGGTTGGTGGCTTATGAAAAAGATCTGGAAGATTTGAAAGTAGGCAGCAAGGTTGCTTTCCGTGTCAACGGATTGGGAAAACAGACCTTCCTTGCCACTCTTATTTCCATTGGGCAGCAGGTAGATGACGTGAACCGTTCGCTTGAGGTTTATGCACGTGTCACAGAGAATAACCCGTTGTTCCGTCCGGGAATGTATATCACTGCCCGGGTAGAGAAGGGAAAATAAAAAAAGCTATCTTTGCATCCATCATGGTTATAAAGAAATTATATAAAGACAGATACTTGCTGTTCGTGGTGATTATTTCCATGGCAGTGGGTTTCCTTATCCATTTCCCGGAATTGGTTTCATTGTTCGATATTTTTGAGCAGCAAACCCTTTTCCCCGATATGACTCCGGCCGATGTGTTTTTTGAAGTAGGATATACATTCCTTTCCTTACTGGTGCTTTTTGCTGTAAACACTTACCTTTTCGGATTTAACAGACCGATTGCACACATAGCCCTTTGGAAAGTGCTTGCCTCTTTCGTGCTGACGTGGGTACTGAGCAACCTGCTTGGTCAGATATTCGTCTTCTTGCACGAACAGTATCATGTTCCTGCCATAGATGCAATGGTACATCATTACCTCCATCCGGTGCGGGACTTTATTATAAGCATACTGGTTACGGGGAGTTGTTATATTATCTATCTAATCCGGCAAAAACAAATGGTGTTTGTGGAGAATGAACAACTTCGTGCCGAGAATCTGCAAAACCAGTATGAGGCATTGAAGAACCAGTTGAATCCGCACATGCTTTTCAATTCATTGAACACGTTGCGGTCTTTAGTTCGTGAGAATCAGGAAAAAGCTCAGGATTATATTCAGGAACTTTCACGTGTGCTGCGCTACACGCTGCAAGAGAATGAATATCAAAGCGTCACGTTAAGGGAGGAAATGGATTTTGTGACAGCCTATATTTTCTTGCTTAAAATGCGTTTTGAGGATAATCTGGCTTTTGTCATAAAGATAGATGATCGTTTGCAGGAATTTCGCCTTCCGCCTATATCGGTTCAGATGCTGATAGAGAATGCGGTAAAGCACAATGAAATAAGCAGTCGCAATCCTCTTACCATTTATATTTCGGCGGATGCGGATAGCCGTAAACTGACGGTAGCCAACAAGCGGCAGCCTAAACGTACGGCTACTACCGGGACGGGGATAGGGCTTGCCAATCTTGCCAAACGCTATCACCTTCTCTTCAAAGAAGAGATAGCTATTAAGGACGAGGGTGGTGAGTTTCTTGTACAGATACCTTTAATCGAATCATTTTGTAATCGGGAAAAATGAAAGCAATTATTATTGAAGATGAAAAGGCGGCTGTGAGAAATCTCATGGCTTTGCTCCGGGAAACAGCTCCCGATATGGAAGTAATTGAAGTAATCGACAGCATTGCCGATGCGATAAACTGGTTTGAGGCACATCCCATGCCCGGACTGGTGTTTATGGATATTCACTTGGCAGACGGTTCGGCTTTCGAGATATTCGACCATATATGTATCACTTGCCCCATTATTTTCACAACAGCCTATGATGAGTATGCTTTGAAAGCATTCAAGGTGAACAGCATTGATTATCTGCTGAAACCAATAGGAGAGGAGGATATGAAAAAAGCCTTGGACAAATTGCAGAATTTTCATGGTGGTGAGCTTGCCGGCAGTAAGGATTTACGTGAGTTTATAAACTACATACGCAAAGAAGAAAGTTATAAAACCCATTTCCTTGTTCCGGTAAAAGGTGATAAGCTCTTACCCGTTTCGGTGGATATGGTGTCTTATTTTTATATCAATGGGGGAGAGGTAAAGGTTATGCTTTCCAATGGGAAAGAATATCCCTTACCTCAAACACTGGATGAACTGACAGAATGTTTGAACCCATCTCTTTTTTTTCGTGTGAACCGGCAATACCTTATTTCGCGCGAAGCCGTGAAAGATATAGACTTGTGGTTCAACAACCGTTTATCCATCAATCTGCGTATTTCCACATCTGAAAAGATTTTGGTAAGCCGTGCAAAAGTGGCAGAGTTTAAAGAGTGGTTTGAAACTCCTCTTTCACATTAAAACAAATATCTGGGGAAGCCTTGATTTCCCGCGGGAGTTTCGCGAAAGTCCCGCGGGAAAGAGTTACACGGTTATGTGTTTTTTCGGCAAAAGCAGTCTGTGAGATGATCGTTGATGAAGCCCGAAGCCTGCAAGTGGGCGTAACAAATCGTTGTCCCGAAAAATTTGAATCCCCGCTTTTTCATGTCCTTGCTCATGGCATCGGATTCGGGAGAGGATACCGGGATCTCACTCAATGACCGGAAAGTATTGATAATCGGTTTCCTATCGGGAAAGAATGACAGTGTGTAGTCATAAAAGCTACCGAACTCTTTTTGTATGGAAAGGAATAGCTTTGCATTTGTGATTGCCGATTTGATTTTCAGACGGTTTCTCACAATACCGTCAAAGTGCATTAACCGTTCCACATCTTCATCGGTCATTTGCGCCACCCGTTCGGCGTTGAAATCACAAAAGGCTTTGCGATACCCCTCACGCTTCCTGAGAATTGTTATCCAACTCAGCCCGGCTTGGGCACTCTCCAACACAAGAAACTCGAACAGTGTCTTGTCATCGGTCACTAATTTTCCCCATTCACAGTCGTGGTATTTTACATACAGTTCGTCAGTTCCGCACCAACCGCAGCGTCCGTTCGTTATATCTTGCATAATCATAACATTTGTAATACGGTGCTAAGATAATTATTCGATTGACAATAGACAATTAACAGTTGACAATTAACAGTTGAGAGTTTTTTTACTCCCCTCTAGAGAGACTGTAAATAGGCTTTGTGTTAACAGATTGCTTTACCTTTCCGCATTGCTCAGTGATTCTTTTTTTAAATCAATTCATCCATAGAATTTACTACTTCAATCAAATCCAAATTCAATTTGCTTTTTACCTTCATTGTAACTAATTTTTAAGTTTATAAATAAGTGAATAATTCATATATAAAAAACGTCCCTACGTTTCGGTCAAAACGTAAGGACGTTCTAGGTGAAACGTGCGGACGTTTCGGTTAAGACGTATAAAGGGAATTTTCCTTGTTAAATATTTTATCTTTAAATAATAATCATCTCGGTATCGTCTACTGTTGCCGTACCTGTAAACTCATAGTGTCCGCTCACCACATTGGCTTCTCCCGCCGTGAGGCGGGACACGATTTCGCCCCGGTTGTTGAACACCACGAAACAGCCTTTCAATACCAGCAGGCATGTACAGTTTTTGAAGTCTCCACGGCTGAGGGATTCCCCTTGCCGCAGCGTTACCTTGATGAATCTTCGTTTTATCATTGCTGCATGTTTTATTCCCACCAAAGTGTTGGATAAGTAGGAGCACCACCGTTCCAGCCTCCGAGTGATTTCCAATAACCTTTACCATCTGTTCCGTCGGCATCTGCACCGGCAGTCCATGTTGGCCAAGCTGAACTACCGAATATTTTCTCAGAATTATTGGACAAGGTCTTTTTATATGACATTTTGGCATAAGACTCTACCGTTATCCTTCCCTCGTCATCTCCAGAAATTGCTCCGACATAATCAGATGCATCATTAGTACATATGATGTTTCCGGTATTATAACAATATTCCATATTTGCACCGGAATCTTGAATTCCTCCTGCAATTCCACCTACATAGTCTGCACCTTTAATTTCCCCTTCATTGTAACAATTATTTACAAATGAAGTCATGGAACATCCTACAATTCCACCTACACGGGCAGACTCGCTGGTTGAAGTAATATTTCCGGAATTCTTTGAAGCACATATAGTTGTTTTATTTTCTTTATTTTCATTAAGTTGGGCTGCTCCACAAATACCCCCTGTGTAGAAAGCTGCACAGCTTATACTTCCTTCAAATGAGCATGAAATTATTTTGCCAGTATTATCCAGCATTCCACAAATACCACCAAAGTACCGAATTGCAGAATTCGTGTTAACAATGTTTCCACTGACTTGAAGATTTTTTATACTTCCCCCTGAGAGAACTCCGAACAGACCTGCAGTTGTTTCAGTAGTGCTGTTTAAATTTAAATTCGAAATTTTATAGAAGTCTCCATTGAAATGGCCTTGAAATGCGTTGGTACTGATTCCTATCGGTGTCCATTCCTTATTGTCCAGATCAATATCGGTTGTCAATTTAAAATATTTAGCGCTATAACTTGTTCCTGCATCTACATTTGCTGCCAATTGTGCAAGGTCTGCTGCTTTGGCTATGATGTATGGATCTTTCTCATTATCTCCCGTTCCGCCACCGAATGTCGCGGATGGATCGGCAACGGAAGGGCTACCGTCCCATTTTGATACCGGAGTATAGTCAACATCCGTGCCCCACTCACCGAAATCTATTGTATAGGTATGGTCCACAGTTGCCGGCTTGAATGCCCCCTTTACGTTCGTCTTGTAATTCTTCTTGGTAGGCACATTGGCAATGGTCAGTGTCTCCAGAGGGGTGGAAGGATTGGAGCTGTTGTAAGTCTTCAACTCGATTTTCACCATGTTGGCATCTTCCGTTCCCGGAGCAAGGAAGTAAGCGGACTGGAAAGTGAAGCTGTTGGCACCGGTAGCCACGCTAAGGTCGTCAACGGTGAAATTGGGAGCAACCCCGGTAGCTCCGCTTACACTTGTTTCGTTAGTCGATACATTGAATGTATTGGGCACGTTGGTGTAATTGGCTTCCAGCTTGGAATAATCCTGCATTGCTGCTCTGCTCCTCAAGTTCACCTGCGCCACTGCACGTTTCAAGACGACGGTGGTTGTTGCTTCCACCTGGTCTGCAGCAATGCTTGCCGTTCCGCAGAATGCCTGACATTGGTCGTCACCGGTCAATGCCTGTTTCAGTGCCACCGCTTTCAGGTCTGTGGTGGTGAAATACTCGTTATCGGTAGCTGAGCTGCCCGAATCGGGAATGAAATCCGCCCAGAACAGACAGGTGTAAGTTGCACCGATAGGCAGAGATACGGTGAATGTACCCGTCTGGTTGTTCTGTGCTGCTTCTGTTACAGGGTTTCCGCTTGCATCCAACACCTGCAGAACGTAGTTCAGCTTGTAGCCCGTCACGCCCGGTATGCCGGCGCGAGTCTGTGTCTGTGCATCGGTTGTCACATTGAAGGTCACGGTTTTGGTGCCGTTTGCTTCTGTTCCCGCCACCGTCTCTTTGTCCGTGCAGGAGGTCAGCAGAGCCGCCATAAAGGCGAATAAGCTTAAAATCAAATGTTTTGTTTTCATAAAAAAAAGTTTTTAAATTAATAATTGGTAATTGATAATTGATAATATATGTGGTTTACTCTCCACTCATATTCACATTGAACTCTCCGTCATAATCATCGTCTATGCCCACATCCAGCCCTCCCTCCGAACTGCCGCTTCCGCTTTTGGCGGTGAGGAACGCGCCTGTCACCGTGGTGGTGTGCCCGCGTTTGTAGGGTATCTCCAGATTGACGGAACGGCTCACGGTGTCTCCCTCCCGGTCTTTCACTTCAACGGTGACCGTCACCAGCGAACCCTTGTCGTCCGCCAATACGTAATCCGCACCCAGTTCGCATTCGGTCATGTTGTTTGTGATGCTTATCTTGCGGGTATAGCCGAATCCCGTGCCCGAGTCGGTGAGCTCTCCCGTGGTGGCATTCATGCGGGTGACAAGGAAGTATTGGTATGTAACCGTTACTTCATATTCTCCCGTTCCCGGTCTGCCGTTTGCCTGTTGCTTACTCAGGAACTCCTGCACATCGGTGGCTATTACCCGGTAGTGTGCAAGCGGGCGTTTCATGCTTACCCGTGCGGTCACTTCCCCTTCGCTGTGGGACAAGTCAACGGCAAGATTGCCGAAGAATGCATCCCGGGCAAGGTGGTCTTCCATGTAGGGTGTCAGGTATGAAACGGAACGCAGGCTTTTTGTATTGTAGTGGGCATCGGCAAGTGATTCATCCTTCACGTAGTCTGCCCACACGGTGAGGTTATGGGGTTCTGCATCGAGGGGCAGGCTGACGGGGAGGAGTATCCTGTCACCCAACAGTTGCCCGGCATTTATGCTGACCACTTGGCGCGCGCAGGGCACATTCTCCCCCGGCTTGCATGCTTCCACTATGAAGCGGGGCAGATACCCTTCGGGTACGACATCCGGTTCCGATTTCGTAATTACGGGCAGGGGGATGAACTCGCGGTGGAGGGTTACTTCCACATTCAGGTTCACTTTCTTTGTTTCCACGGATTCCACCCCGGCGGGGTATTGGTGTATGCAACTGCCAGTGAGTAACAAAACAAGACTATATAGTATGGTTATCCGTATCTTCTTCATGGTTTCGGCAGTTTATAGATGAATGACACTCCCACACGGGTGATGCCCCAATAATTCTTGGTACGGGTATCATGGAGCAGCCCGTCTTTTACGTTCGGGGTGTTGTGATAGGTGTTATACTCCGTGTTCGTATATCCCGCTCCCAGATTGAATTCCATTCCCCATGTTTCATTAAAGGGCAGTGAG